>ULST01004101.1_pt1 | contig 15645 bp, 9 predicted proteins | sample 1956951 | NCBI WGS metagenome assembly ULST01 (sample SAMEA4835716, study PRJEB28245) | human gut metagenome | biome: gut microbiome; material: fecal sample | place: Denmark | collected 2008 | reverse complement strand
GCTCTTCCGATTAGAAGAGATAGGAAGCCTTCAGGTTGAACGTGTTGTTCGAACGACCGTCGTTGCCAAAGCCATACTTGTAGCTCAGGCCGAAGCGAACGGCGTCCGTACCGGCGTTCACGCCGATCGACGCGTTGTAGACGTTGTCGATAACGTCCACATCGCCGATGATCGTTTCAACTTCGGTGTCGCCGATCTGCGGAGCAGCCGTGAAGTCGATTTCCGGAGCAACCTGCCAGCCGGAAGCCGTTTCAAAGACGCCCTTGACCGTCACACCGATCGGCATTTCGATCACGTTCATCTTGTCCATGCTCAGCCCGCGGTAGTCATCCACGTCAATGGATGCCCAACGGACACCGGCGTGCGGAACAACCTGCAGAACCTTGCCTTCGTATGCCTTCCAGTCAGCGCGAACGCCGAGCGAGAAGACCGTGGAATCGAGCGACTCGGAAGCAGAAGCACCTGCAACAGAACCGCCGATGTCGTTGTCAAGCCACAGGTAGGACATATCGCCCGTGAAGGTCAAACCGCCAAAGTCCTTGCCCGCATACACAGACAGACCCCAGAAGTCGGAATCGGTCGAGTACTTGGAAACGGAACCTTCGCTGTCGCCGTCGCCGCTACCGATCGAGAGAGCAGCACCAACGCGAGCGCCTTCACCGAAGCCGAAGTCCACGCCGAGCATGCCGCCGTAGATATCGGAGCTGTAGCCGGAGTCGCCATAGAGCGAATCGGATTCGTTGGAGCCGTAGAAGACATCAGCCCAAACACCGAGGCCCTTCTTGGCATCCAGATTGCGCTGGATCAACGCGTTGGAAATCAATTCCATCGAGTCGTAGGCCATGTTGTAGGTACCGGCCGTGACAGGAGCAGCAACAAATTCCTTCACTGCCTGTTCGCCGCGACCGTTGAGCTGATCGCCTGCAGCATTGAGGAACTCATCCTGCTGACCAATGGCGTTGATCACTGTCTGATTCTTACGGTTGCCACCCTCAGAAAGAATCTGATCAATTGCACCGGCAACTGCTGCATCCTTAACAGAGCCCTCGTTAAAGCCAATCACAACAGAACTCAGATCGCCTTCCACCGTTCCCTTGAGTGCAAGGAAGAGGTTCGTAGAAGTGATATATCCAGTGGGATCGGTATCTTTCTCAATGTTCCCTGTTGTGAGGTCAAGCGTGCCTTTGCTCAGGAGGTTGTCAAGCACAATGCGAGCATTTGTCGTTCCACCACCGCCAAGCGTAAGTTTTGCACCTGCACCGGCAAAAACAGATTCACCTGACTGCATGAAGTGATCAGCGTCGATCACGGTCACGCTGTTGGTGGCAAGCTTAACGCCACCACCATTATCGCCTAGAACATTGCCAAAGTAGAAGCCGCCGTTTTCACCAATCACAATGCTCTGATCGACATAGGCCACAGCATCCGTTTCAAGATTGAACTTGTCACCTAAGGCCTTCTGTGCAACGTTGACTGCACGTTCAAGCGATCCTGCCGAGCCGTTGGTCGTCAGATAAGAGTCTTTCTTAATGTTCAACGTGCCTTGAATTTGAGGCACTACGTTGCCCTGTTCGTCAACTGCAGCCTTCGCGATGTACACGTCAGCGGCCTCTTCGGCACCAGACTTCAGGGTAGCACCTTCCGCAAGCGTCTGGAATCCGGCCATATTGTTGACCGTCACCTCACCCTTACGGATGTTTTGAGCAAAGAGCGAGCCATCCACAGTTGCCGTCGAAACCAACAGGTTGTCCACACGCAGATTGGCTACTTCGCCGATCTTAACCGTACCAACTTCCACAGTTCCGATGTTGAAAACACCACCCTTGACGTCAAGCGTTCCTGCAGTTCCTTCGATGGTACCGGCAAAGGAACCACCTGAAGTCGAAACAGAAGAGGTGCTACCAAGCGTAAGCGTATGCGTACCAACATTAACCGTGGTGTCTTCGTTCGAACCAGAAACCACGTCGGTACCATTGCCCAGAATCTGGAAATCACCTTGCAGATTGACCGCCTGTTGTGCATTACCAGCGTCAGCCTTCTGTGTCAATGCAACTGTCTGGACACCCTTAAGAGCTGAATTGATTTCAGCCGCATTCTGCTCATCAAGCTGCACATTCAGGACTGCGCTGCCGTAGACAATGCCTCCAACTGCTTTTACATCATCCACATTAGTGGAAAGATCTGTGTTGTTGATTTCAGTAATTTCGACCAGCTGACCATCAGCATTTTGGGCAGCAACTTCATCAGCTACGACAGTTACACCACTGAAGCTAGAAGCTACAGCACTCCACTTGCTCTGATCCAGAGTATCCGAAATACCGACCGTGCCAAAGTTCAGGATGAAATTACTCTTGAGACCCTTGTCATCAAGCAGACTGCCGGTAGTCGTATTGAGCGTGCCGCCATTAACAGTCAGCTTGCCGTTCCCATCTTCAAAAGTGATTTTTTCGGCATTTAACTCACTGTTGCCTTTAACGAAGATACCAGCGGTTGATCCATCGTAACCGACTTTATACACATGCAACGAACCCAAAGTAAGCGAAGCTCCGTCTTGGGTAGTCAGGGTACCAGTCGAACCAACCGTCATCGTTGCGAAGGAATAATCACCGTCCGCGATCGTGAGGGCTCCAGCCGTATGAGATTTCTCATCACCGAGAACGCCCACTTTGATGTTACCGTTGAATTCAGAACCAGCCACATAGAGCTTGCCGCCATCGAGCGTGTAGTCGGCACCGTAGGCCAACAGCAACGTGTTATGCGGCGTAACATCCTTGGCTCCATGTTCTTGCCCCTTAGTGCCACCAGCATTCAGATCCTGAATATTAAAGGTACCGCCTTCGTTGACCGTTACCTTCTTGAACTTATTGTCATCCTGCCAAATAGAAGCATTCAGACGACCGTCATCAATAGTAACTTCTCCAAAAGTCGACGCATTGCCATTCTTGAGGGTGATATCCGCACCATTGACCACATCAAGCTTCAGGTCTTGAGCCTGCGAAGCAAGATCAAGCGTATCCACTGCGCCGTCAGCTACGAGCCGAGATCCCGTAACAGTTTCGGAGAAATTAATCTTGCCAAGAACCTTGGATTTCGAGCCAAGAACTATTGTGGTGTTGGTTGCTTTTGCCTTGACTTCGATCGCAGAAGCTTTTTCACCTTCTGCAGAGATCGTGCCATTGTTTTCGAACGTGTTGTCACTGGTATTGATCAGAACGCCGTGGCCAAAAAACTCACCGTTCCGTTCCTCAGTAATGTCACTAACGGTAATTGTTCCGTTGTTTACTGCCAGGGATTCCGAAACACCACCGAGTTCAATGCCAGCGCCCTGTTCTAAAACAGTAATCTGACGGTTGTTTATGATCGTACTGGCCGGCCCTTTGTTCTCAATAGTCATGCCATAGGCGTTCTTGGCAACGATATTGCCTTCGTTAATGATCGTTGCTCCACTGCCGGCCATCATGCCTTTCTGCGACCAGGAAACAGAACCTTCTCCAGCCTGAACATAAATATTGCCGGTGTTGGTCAGTTCCGTTTTTCCGCCTACAGCATGCAAAGCATGAGATCTAGCGCCATTGGTCCCAGTAACCCAAACATCTTTGCTAAAAGTGACTTTGCCTTCGGATACGGTATGGAAACCTTCCGTTCTAGCTCCATCGAGCGTGTAGTCGAACTGGGAATTACCGTCAAGCTGTTCCTGCGTAACAGGCGTGCCTACGATATCAAGAGCACCTTCCGGAGCCCATTCCTGGGCCATCGCCGTACCCATTGCGAGCGCGGCCGCTGCGGCGATCACAGTCTTGGCAGCCTTTTTGTGTGGAGTTGCAGCTGCTTCGCTGGCAACAACCATCGTGCCGCGAACCTTGCTGAACACAACTTTAAACGTCCGATTCATTCGTAACTCCTTGGTTAGGTTGGACTAAAGTTGTGCAACAGGCTACCCCCCCCCGTTTGCCGTTTGTCAAGATATTCTCAGGAAAACGCCAACAGTGGCATCTGTCCCGCACTCAGGACAATTTCAAGGAAGTAGCTGATTTTTAAGGAGTTTTTGTTTTGTTTGGAAACAAACACCAGTGTCGCTGATGCTTTTTTGCAACGCAAAAAAACTGCTTCCCGACTATTTTTCTGACTTCAGCGACAAGAGAACTTTTTCGTCGTTCTTGGTCAAAAGCCCTTGTGACCTAGCTTTCCCAATGAGCTCCGGTCTGTTTTTAACAGTTGCTTCCAGACTCTTTTCACGACGCCACTTTTCGATGTTGGCATGGTGGCCCGTGAGCAACACGTCAGGCACGCGCATGCCGTGCCATTCTTCGGGACGGGTGTAGTGTGGAGCGTCAAGCAATCCCGTCGAAAACGATTCGTCGGATGCGGATAAATCTTTGATGGCACCGGGCAGCTGACGCACGATGGCGTCAATCAATGCGCAGGCGGCCAGTTCTGCTCCTGAAAGCACAAAGTCGCCCAGACTGATGAGTTCATCAACACACGTAGTCAGGAAACGCTCGTCAATGCCCTCGTAACGACCGCAAATCAGCACCAGCTGCAAATCGTCACACGAGGAAAACTCTCGCACACGTGCGTCCGTCAGATGCGCTGCCGACGGAGCAAAGGCGAGCACGCGGCCGTTGTTGCCCGAAGCGCGAATGCACTGCAGCGTTTGATACAGCGGTTCGGCCATCATCACCATGCCGGGACCGCCCCCGAAAGGACGATCGTCAACGGTGCGATGCACGTCGGTCGTCACATCGCGCGGATTCCAGAAATGCACGTTCCAGAGTCCCCGTTTCATGGCTCGGGACGTGATGCCGAAATCTTTCACCGCCGTAAAGATTTCCGGGAAAAGCGTAATGACGTCAAAGCGCGCTGCCACGATTCGATTTCCTCGTTAAATCCAGGACGGATCCCAATCAACGCGCACGACGCCTTCATCGAGATCCACTTCAAGCACGTATTGTTCGACGTCGGGAATCAGGTACACGGCGTCCTTGCCGTTCACCTTCGGACCACCTTCGACCTTGAAGATGTCCTGCACGGTGTTGGTACCGATTTCGGTCACGCGTCCCAGTTCAACGCCTTGCTGATTGACGACAGGAAGCCCGATCACGTCGGCAGCCCACACTTCGCCTTCACCGGCTTCCGGGAAGTCTTCACGCAGCACGCCGATGCGGCCGCGCAAAGCGTCGGCGTCTTCCTTGTTGAGAACGCCTGTAATGCGGGCAATGAGCATCTGGCCGTGAACCTTGAGTTCTTCAACTTCGAGCGTCTTGGTGTTGCCGCGGATGTCAGTCAGAAACCAGCGCTTGGTCGCGGCAAGAATTTCCGGTTCTTCAAAAGGCACCACGCGAACCCAGCCGCGTACGCCGTAAGCGCCGTTGGTACGGCCCACTGTCAGGATTTTGTTGTCGGACATAAAACCAAAATCGGAAATTAAAAAAGCGGCCTCTCCGTTTTCCGGAAAGACCGCCTTCGGCGTTGGTGAGACGTCACTATTCTTGATCAGGAAACCGCCGGGTACTGCGAGTTAGATACCGAACCCATCTCAAAGAGGATAGCCGTCGGCGCATTCGGGTGTGCTTGGACACGAGAGGCACGGCACCGAAGCAGCGAGGTTCGCAGGCAGTCCGTCTGACGGTCGGGTTAATTTTCCTTCGTTTGAAAGTTCCGTCTTACGTCGTCTTGTCGCTGATTAGGCGGCAGCCTTCTTGGCACCCTTGAGGATGCGGGCGACGGTGTCGCTCATCTGAGCGCCGTTCTTGACCCAGTGAGCCACGCGTTCTTCGTTGAACGTCAGGCGCTGCGGGCCTTCGGCGATCATCGGGTTGTAGAAGCCCAGACGTTCGTTGAAGCGGCCGTCACGACGATTGCGGGAATCGGTCACGACGATGTTGTAGAAGGGACGCTTCTTGGAGCCCGAGCGGGACAGACGAATGATAACCATTGTATTTTTCCTCTTTTAAATCAATGCGCCCGTACCAGGCGCTTTCAAAATTTGCCGTCTTGCCAACCGGCAAGTACGGGACGCAAAACCGCCGCACGCAGCCGCTTTGCGAAAGGCGCAATTTTACGCGCAAATTTCCTAAAAAATCAAGCCTTAGAAGAGAGATCCAGTCTCTCCGATCGCCAATTCCCGCGCGGTCTCGGTTTCGGACGTTTTTTCTTTTGCATCAGACACTTGCTCAGGTTGCCCGACAACCGGTCCGATCATCTTCAAGAAGCGCGCTTCGTCGATCACAGTCACACCGAGCGCCTGCGCTTTTTCCAACTTGCTTCCGGCAGCCTCTCCGGCCAAAACGTAATCGGTTTTCTTGGAAACGGATCCCGAAACCTTGCCGCCCAACGACAGGATCATGTCTTTGGCCTTGTCTCGCGAAAGCGTCGGAAGCGTTCCGGTGAGCACGAACGTTTTTCCGGCAACCTCGGGATTGACCTGCACTTCCTCCTGTTTCCAGTGAACCCCCTCGGCAATGAGTTCGTCCACCACGGCGTTGTTGTGCGGCTCATCGAAAAACGCGCGAATTGACTCCGCGAGAACCTCGCCCACATCATGCACCTGCATGAGGTCTTCGACCGTGGCGCTGCGCAAAGCGTCGAGCGTTCTGAAAAAGAGCGCCAAATCGCGGGCGCTTGCTTCGCCCACGTGACGAATGCCAAGCGCAAACACAAAGCGCGCAAGCGTCGTTTCCTTGCTCTTTTCGATTGCTTCGATGAGATTGGCGGCACTCTTTTGCCCCATGCGTTCGAGTTCCGTCAGCTGCTCCACTGTCAATCGATAAATGTCGGCCGGCGTCTTGAGGAGCTCTTTTTCAACGAGCATGTCGACCATCTTTTCGCCCAGCCCATCGATACCCATGGCACGGCGCTGCGCAAAGTGCACCAAAGAGAGCTTTCGCTGCGCGGGACAAACCAGTCCGCCCGTGCACCGCGAATCCTTCTCCTCCTCGTCACGCACCACGGCAGAGCCGCAGATTGGGCAGACGGACGGCATGACGAAGGGCTGTGCGTTTTCCGGGCGCTTGTCGGTCACCACACGCACAATTTCCGGAATCACATCTCCGGCGCGGCGCACCACAACCGTATCCCCGATCAAAAGCCCCAATTCCTTGATGTGGTCCTCATTGTGCAGTGTGGCGTTACTCACGGTCACGCCGCCCACAAAGACGGGAACAAGACGCGCCACCGGCGTCACGCGTCCCGTGCGTCCGACCTGAACATCAATGGCCTGCACAACCGACAACGCTTCTTCAGGAGGATATTTGTGCGCGCAGGCCCAGCGCGGTTCACGGGCCACGAATCCGAGTGCTCGCTGCTGGCTGTACGAGTCGACCTTGTAGACGACGCCATCGATTTCAAACGGCAGTTCAGCGCGGTGCGCCAACACGTCGCGATGAAACTCAGCAAGCGCCTGCGCGCCGCGAACCGTGCGGCGCTGTTCGGCTACCGGAAAGCCCAGCTCTGTGAGCTTTGCGAAAAGTTCGGTCATGGACTGAGCGAACTCTGCGTCGCTCACCTCCCCCGTACCGTAGGCGTAGAAATGAAGCGGACGCTGCGCCGTGATGCGGCTGTCGAGCTGACGCAAGGCACCGGCTGCGGCATTGCGGGGATTGACGAACGTTTTTTCTCCAAGTTCCTTTTGCTTTTCGTTGAGCTTTTCAAAGTCATCTTTGTGCATGATGACTTCGCCTCGCACCTCGAGCACTGCGGGCGCAAGCTTCGGATCGATTCGCAGCGGAATGGAACGAATCGTGCGGGCATTGGCCGTCACATCTTCGCCAAAGGTTCCGTCACCACGCGTCTGCGCGCCCACGAGAACGCCGTTTTCGTATCGAAGATTGACGGCAAGCCCGTCAAACTTGAGTTCCGCGTCGTAGACAATCGCCGCGTCCGTTTCGTTGAGCCCCAATTCCTTGCGCACACGCTCGTCAAAGGCCAGAGCGCCCTCATCGGTGAAATCCGTTTCGGTTCGGATGGAAAGCATGGGCACTGCGTGACGCACCTTGGTGAGATCGCTGCGTACCTCTCCACCCACACGCAAGGTCGGGGACGTAGCCGACTTCAACTGCGGATAGCGTTCTTCGAGCTCGCTCAAAGCCCGGAAAACTCGGTCGTACTCGGCGTCCGGCACGGACGGGTTGTCCAATACGTAATACTCGTAATTCCACCGATCCAACAGCTCGGCGTACTGCTGCATGCGTGCGCGCACTTCTTCGTCGGGCCCTTCAAAACGGTCGTCCGTCACGGTCTGGTTTCCTTTTTTCAACTTGAAAAAGCCTCCGGAGCAAGCGGCGCCGGAGGCTCTTTGTACCGCAAAATCCTCGGCCGTCAGTCAGCCGAGAAAATCAGGCAGGCACGGCGGGAACCGGCGGGAACGCCGTGCTCGGCCATGGTGTTGTGCATGCCCTTGAGAGCCGACTCGATGCGGCTTGCAGCACGCGAGCCGATCGGATTGCCCGAAGCATCCGTCATCACGGCATCGATCCGGCAGCACAGATCGTTGGCAATCGCAAAGAACTGGCTCAGGGGATCGGAAGCGGGCGCCATCAGCGGCACTTCGAACGAAAGCTCGATTTCGTTGCCGAGCGTCTGCGGGGGCAGGATATGGAAGACGGCCGTCGAAATGCCGGGCACGTACCTCTGATATCGATCGCTTTCCTTCACGAAGCCGCAAGCCTTGGCCGCAGCGTCGAGCTCTTCCTCTCCGATGTCCTTGGCGGCCACGAGCTTAACGCACAGGCGCTTGTCAAAGGCCTGAATGATGCGCTGGATGCGCTCGGCCCCCTGAATCATTTCGTTGGAGTCGGGCGTTTCGGATTCGCCCTTGAGTTCGATTGCGAATTGCTCGGCGTGAATCATGAATTTCGAAGCCGTCGGCTGATCAACGCGGCGCGACCGATTGGCCAGAAGCATCGAAAGGTAAATCTGCGTGCACTCGGTCACGCGATCGGCGCCGTCGTACCACAGGCCGCTGACCTTGTCGAAGCACTGAACGCGCACGAGATCCTTCAGAAGAGGTTCAGCCTCAATATCGGCAATGCGCTGCTTGAGCAGGCGAATATCGAAAGAACCGTCAAGCGGCGTGATGTTGATCACGGCTTCTACCGCCGGATCCACTTCCGGCTTGCGGCGCTGAACGGTCGGCGCGCGCAGGGCATCCTGGGACACAACCGGTTGCGCAACGGGTTCAGCCGGCTGCTGAACCGGCACCGAAACGGTTTCTTCGAGCGGCTGAGTGGAAACCGCAGCAGCAGCTCCTGCCGCAGCCTCAGGGTCTTCATCGGCAGCCGTAAGTACCGGCACCGACTCCTCGTCAACGGATGCATTGTCGGAAAGAGCGCCTGCATTGCGTTTGTCGCCCGCGGCTTTCTTGAGAAGATTGTCGCCAACTTCCTGTGCGTGCTTGTCTTTCTTATGCTGGAAGTACCAGACGACACCAATGACAATCGCAATGAAAATAGCTATGTACAGGGGTTCAATATTAGGCATGCGCCTGACTCCGTTAACGTTTGAACAATCGGAAATTGTAGTGCAAGAGACCCTTTTATTGGGCTGCCATCTCGGAGGCCTGCTCCACATCCACTGATACGACACGAGAAACGCCGGGCTCTTTCATGGTAACGCCGACCAAGGTTCGCAAATGCTCCATCGTGACTCGGTGATGCGTAATCATCATGAACTGCGTGTTGCTGCTCATCTGCAGAATGCGCCGCGCCAAGCGGTCCTGATTGGCTTCATCGAGCGGGGCATCGACTTCGTCAAGCAAACAGAAGGGAGCCGGGTTGAGCTTGAAGATGGCAAAGACGAGCGCCGTTGCTGTCATCGCCTGCTCGCCGCCCGAAAGAAGCTTGACGCTTGCGTTTTTCTTGCCCGGCGGCTGAGCCGACACCTCGACGCCCGCTTCCAGAATCTCTTCGCCGCTCATCCGCAGTTCGGCACTGCCGCCGCCGAAAAGCCCCGTAAACATCTCTCGAAAGTTCTTGTTGACCTCCGTAAATGTGGTGCGCAACAGCTCTCGAGTTTCGGCATCGATCTTGCGAATCGTTGCTTCCAGGTTAGCGATGGCTTCTTCCAAGTCCGCCACCTGACGTTCGGTTTCTTCCATCGCGCGGCGGCTTTCCTGAAGGTTCTCAAGCGCGGCATGGTTGACCGCTCCCAGCGCGGCAATGGCTTCGTTTAGGCGCGAAACGCGGCTCTTGAGCGTGGACGCGCGCAACCCCTCTTCCTGCACCTGCAGCGCCAGCGCCTGACGATCGGCCTGAGCGGCATCCAAGTGCTCGGTAAAGACCGCGCTTTGCGTAATCCAGCTTTCTCGGCGCACCTTGAGGTCCGCGATTTCCTGCAGCAACGGCGTCTGGGCGGCATTCAAATCCGCATTGCGGGTGCGTGCGGCTTCAAGTTCCTCTTCGGCTCGGGCGCACTCAGCCTCGGCCGCCTTGTGCGCTTCGTTTTTACCGTTGAGTTCTTCAAGCACGCGCGATAGCCCCTCGCGTTGGGCAGTTTCGTCCAGGCTTTCGCGGCGAGCGGCCAGTTCTTCCATATGCGCCGTCAGATTTTCAATTTCCTCGTCGGCTCCGCTCTGTCGCTCCTTCGCATCGCGCACGCGTTCCTGATTGGTCTGCAACTGCACGCGCATGAGTTCGATCTGACTTTCCAGACTTCTGACTTTTTCCGTCAGAACCGACGATGCGTGTTCAGCCTCTTCAAGCGCCACCTTGGCGTCAAGCGTCTTTTGTTGAACCTCTGCAAGCGTCTGATCGGCCTGCTCGAACGCCGCATCCGTCTCTTCCTGCTGCGCCATGAGTTCTTCGTGACGCATTTTCAGTTCGGCTTCCTGATCGGCCGTTCGACGGCTCTTTTCACGCCAGGCATCAATGGCGGCGGACAGTGCCGAATATTCAACCTGCAGCATATGCAGCTCGTTGCGGCTTGCATCGGCCGCGCGGCTCGTTTCGGCAGCCTGCGCTTGGGCCACTTTCAGGGCCCCCTGCTGAGCCACCAGTTTTTCGTCAATCGCATCTAGCTCATCGCGCTCGCGTGTGGACTGTTCCGAAAGCGTGCGAATTTCGGCCGCCCGCGACATGACGCCGGCACTTTCGCTCTCCTCAGCCCAGAAGCTGATCGAAATCGCGTCAACAATATGGCCCTTTGGCGTGACAAAACGCTCGCCACGTGCAAGTTCCGAGCGTCGTGCCACCGCCTCATCGAGCGTATCGGTGACATAAACACCGGCAAGCCATTCCTCGAGCGCCCCTTTTACCTTAGGGTCGTCCGAGGCGACTTTTTCGGCAAGCGGTTTAGCAAGCTTAGGCAGAGATGCCGTCTGCCCCTTGGGCTCACCGTAAAACACGAGGCGCGCGGGAGGCGGATCGTATTCAAAACCAGCCGCTCGTTCGAGAACGCTCATGTTGAGCGCCCCTGCTTTGGCGCTTAACACCGCTTCGAGCGCCACGGCCCAACCGTCTTCAACCGTGATCTTTTCGAAAAGACGCGCGGCTTGGGAGAGTCCCATTTTGCCGAGCCATGCAGGAAGCTTGCCTTCGGCCTGCGACTTTTGCTGCAGCGCTTCAAGCGCCTGCAGTCGCGCTACGGTACGGGCGTGAATCGCACTCAGGCGTTCCTTTTGAGCACGGGTCTCATCGTTGGCGTTGCGAGCCAGCTCAAGCTCGGTCTTTTTTTCCTCAACCGTTGCCGTCAGTTCTTCAAACTGCGCCTGCGTCTCTTCAATCAGCGCCGAAAGCTCGGCAAAGCGCTCTTCATCGGGCGCCTGCCCCGATCGGCGCTCGGCTTCGATCGCTTCCAGCCGCGCTTCAACGTCGTTTAATTCACGCGTCAATGCCTGCATCTGGACGTTTAGAACTTCCATTCGCTTTTCATGTGCGGCAGCATCCTGTCGGGCCTTTTCGTAAGCCTCTTTTTTCTCCTCGCATTCCTGCTGAAGTTCCAGAGCGCTTTCCTGAGCGGCCGCACACTCTTCGGTCATGGCCTCAGCGTTTTCGCGCAGTTCCTGCTCCTTGGCGGCGAGTTCGGCCAACCGACTCAAAGCAGTATCCCGTTCGTTGCGGCGTCGTGCAATGCTCTCTGCCGCATTGGCGATTTCGCGGGCAAGCGAATCCTTTTCCGTAATGATGCGTGCAATCGCCCCTTCGAGTTCAGTGACGCGAGCATTGGCCTGCCAAGCCGCTTCGCGCGCCTTGTCAGCCGCTTCGCGCCTAACGCGGGCCTCTTCCTTTAAAGCATCAATCTGCGTTGTAAGTTTTTGCAGTTCACCTCTTCCCTGCAGCAAATCGGCTTCACGTGCCGCAATCTGCGCGTTGACCTTGTTGACCGCCGCTCCCGCATCTTGCTCCTGCAGGAAGTACCACAAGAGTTCCGCCGTATCCTTTTGGCCGGTGAGTTCCTTCCATCGAGCAGCCACTTCGGCTTCGGCCGTCAGGCGCTCGATTTCGGTGCGCTTCGTCTCCTGCAGGTAGCTGACCTTCTCAAGATTGTTGCGCGTACCGGCCAGCGCCGTTTCGGTTTCGCGGCGACGATCCTTGTATTTGCTCACGCCGGCGGCTTCTTCCAGATACACGCGCAACTCCTCAGGCTTGGCCTTGATGAAGTTGCTGATCATGCCCTGGCTGATGATCGCATAGGAGCGGGGCCCCAGGCCGGTGCCCATGAAGATGTCCTGCACATCGCGGCGGCGCACCTGCTGATTGTTGATGAGGTACGCATTGCTGCCGTCGCGCGTGACGACGCGCTTGACGGAAAGCTCCGTATAGCGCCCCCAGGCCCCCTTGATCGTGCCGTCGGAGTTGTCGAGCACCAGTTCGACCGAAGCGCGGGAAGATGCCGGACGATTCACCGAACCCGAAAAAATGAGTTCGCTCATGGACGTCGAGCCACGCAATTCAGAGACGCGCGCTTCGCCCAGCACCCAGCGGATGGCGTCAATCACATTGGATTTGCCGCAGCCATTGGGACCGACAATACCGGCCACCGCCCCCGGAAATTCGATGACGGTGGTATCGGCAAAGCTCTTGAAGCCGGAAATGCGAAGCTGTTTTAGACGCACGGTTTGTTAAGTGAAAAAGGATGCCAACAAAAAAGAAAGCGCCTGAAAAAGAAACATGCGGCGCTTGTGTTCGGATTGTACCGTCACCGCGCATTTTCAAGGCAAAAGCCACCTTATAATTTTTCGGATGTGCCCGCGCCGTTTTTCACTAAGGCCGCTTCTTTTACAAAGGATTCTCCCGTGCCCAATCCCGGACTTTCTCGCACCCGCCCCTACCCTTTTGCCCGACTGCGCAAACTCTTCGAGGGAATTGTTCCGGCCGAAGGCAAACTCAAGCCGATTTCGCTCGGCATCGGCGAACCCTGTCATCCGATTCCTCAGTGCATTGGCGAAGCGATTGCTCAGAACATTTCGCTCATGAGCTCCTACCCGGGCACGGCAGGCAACCCTGCCCTGCGTGAAGCCATCAGCGCCTGGTGCGAACGCCGCTACGGGCTGGCCCCGGATCCCGCAACCGAAATCCTGCCGGTGCTCGGTACCCGCGAAGCCCTTTTCAGTCTGGTCCAATGCCTTGTCGACCCGACCGTCAAAGGCGGCGCCAAAGTCGTGATGCCCGTTCCCTTCTATCAGATCTACGAAGGCGCAACGTTTCTGGCCGGAGCCGATCCCGTGTACTTGCCGCTGACACGCGAAAACGGCTACAAACTCGATTTGTCCGTATTGAGTTCCGAAACACTTTCTCAAACTCAGCTTGTCTACATATGCTCTCCGGGCAACCCGACGGGATCCGTCTTTGATCTGGACGACTGGAAAAAACTCTTTGCTCTTTCGGATCAATACGGTTTTGTCATCGCAAGCGACGAGTGCTACAGCGAAATTTATTTCGAAGAAGGCAACGCTCCGATCGGCGCCATGACGGCGGCCAAAGCCTGCGGCCGAACCGATCTGAAAAACATCATCGTATTAAACAGCCTTTCCAAGCGCAGCAATGCGCCGGGTCTGCGCAGCGGCTTTGTGGCCGGCGACCGCTCGCTCATCGCCTCTTACCTTCTTTACCGCACCTATCACGGCTCAGCCATGAACCCGATGATTCAGGCCGCTTCAATTGCTGCCTGGAACGACGAGGCGCACGTCGTGGAAAACCGCCGTCTGTATCGTGAAAAATTTGCCGTCGCGCAACCCATTCTGAACTCTGTGATTGACGCGCCCATGCCGCAGGCTAGCTTCTACCTCTGGGCCAACGTCGGTGAAGACGATGAAGTCTTTGCTCGCGAACTCTATCGTCAGACGGGTGTCACGGTGCTGCCGGGCTCCTACCTGTCGCGTAACGTGACACTTGCCGACGGCTCGACCATGAACCCGGGCGCAGGCTACGTGCGCATCGCACTGGTTGCCGAGCCCGAGCGCATCGGCGAAGCAGCAGAGCGCATCCGCAACTTTGCTCTATCGCGCAAGTGACCTATCATCCGTAAAAACCGATTTTTTTAACAAACGGCGCGCAGGGAGGCTCGGTACGCGAGCAAGTGCGCCAACCTTTGAAAGGAACACAAGAAATGACTCAGGAACTTACCTCCATCATCGAATCCGCATGGGACAGCCGCGATCAGTGGAATGCCGAAACGATCGCTGCCGATCAGCGCGAAGCCATCATGAGCGTGCTCGCGGGCCTGAACAACGGCTCGATGCGCGTGGCAGAAAAGACCGCCGAAGGGTGGCTCACGCACCAGTGGATCAAGAAGGCAGTTCTTTTGAGTTTCCGTCTGATGCCCAACGAAGTGATGAAGGCCGGTCCCTTTACCTGGTACGACAAGCTGCCCGTGAAGTTCCACGACAACGACGGCCAGAAGATTTCCGAGTCCGGCATCCGCGCCATCCCCGGCGCCATCGCCCGCTACGGCTCCTTCATTGAACCGGGCGCCGTGCTGATGCCCTCCTTTGTAAACGTCGGCGCACGCGTGGGCTCTGGCACGATGGTCGATACGTGGGCCACCGTGGGCTCCTGCGCTCAGGTCGGCAAGAACTGCCACCTCTCGGGCGGCGTTGGCATCGGCGGCGTTCTCGAACCCGTGCAGGCAGGCCCCACGATCATTGAGGACAACTGCTTCATCGGTGCACGCAGCGAAATCGTCGAAGGCGTGGTCGTCGAGGAAAACTCCGTGATTTCCATGGGCGTCTTCATCGGTCAGTCAACCAAGATCTACGACCGCACAACGGGAGAAATCCTGCGCGGCCGTGTGCCGGCCGGTTCCGTGGTCGTCCCGGGCTCGTTGCCGAGCAAGGACGGCACTTACAACCTCAACTGCGCCGTCATCGTCAAGCGCGTCGATGCCAAGACCCGCTCCAAGACCTCCATCAACGATCTGCTGCGCGACTGATCGGTCATGCCTGTCATTGATCTAGCCAAAAAGCTGCTTGCCCGCCCCTCGGTCACGCCCGACGAAGCAGGATGCATGGCCGTTTTGCAAGCAGCGCTTGAGCCCTCGGGTTTTGCGTTTGAAATCGAACGCACGCCCAACGGCACCACCAACGCCTGGATCACGCACGGCAACGGCGCGCCCCTTTTCGTCTTTGCCGGACACGTCGATGTGGTTCCGGCAGGCGATCCTGCCCTATGGACAACGCCTCCTTTTGAGCCGACCGTGCGAGATGGCAAGCTC
>ULST01017027.1_pt1 | contig 16433 bp, 19 predicted proteins | sample 1956951 | NCBI WGS metagenome assembly ULST01 (sample SAMEA4835716, study PRJEB28245) | human gut metagenome | biome: gut microbiome; material: fecal sample | place: Denmark | collected 2008 | reverse complement strand
AGTGGAGCCCTCTTTGGAAAGAGGGACGGGGTGATTCGAAAAAAACTCTTTGAATAGTTTCTCGAATCTGAGAAACCAGCTCCCTTCTATGGGCAACAATCCAAACATTGCAATTGGAATGTTCCCTCAAAAACGATTCTACGACCGAAGCGAGTAGAACCGTTTTTCCCGTACCCGTTGGCATTTGCGCCATTACGGACCGATGAAGGCGCAACGCCTTCTCAATCCGTTCCTTCATATCCTCTTGGTAATCAAAAAGCTTAATATTCTTCATATAAAAGCATATAATGAATATAGCGTCCCTGCTATATTCCAAGCAGTGACACCTATCAGTATGTTAAAAAGTAAGATGGTATCTTTTTTAAAATTCAAAAAAAGAAAAGTCAAAAAGCCGGGCAGAGCTTCATCAAAAGCCCTGCCAATCTTAAAGTATATAATTAAAAATCTAAATTCTTATCCTTTTGTGTTTTCCAGATATTAGGCAATTGAAGTCAATTTCTTCAAATCATAGTACATCAAACGAGTGTGCAAAGTCTTTGCTACGTCATAGCCAAGATTTTCCGCTTCTTGCTGTTCCGTAGAAAACAGAAACAGGAACTCATTCTTTTGGTATATCTTATCATCCAATTTCACAAGTTTGCATTTTTCCAATAAGAACCCCATAATCAAAAACCCGCTTTTTCCAAAATGGCACGAGCTTCAGCAACTTTTGCAGAGAAGTCCACACGATTATTATTATTCATAACTTCTTCCGCTCTCTTCACAAAGCGAGCAGCTTCTTCACCTCGTAGAGTCGGTATCACTTTAATATCTATTGCCATAATCTTCTCCTTTTAAACATTTAATTCTGCCGCCAAAGTTACGCTTTTTTCTCGAAACCACCAAGAAAATCAAAAGAAATCTGCAACTCATCAGCAAATTACCACAAAAACCTGTAAACTATAAACTATTAACTGTAAACTGTTATTCCCCAGGCGGTCCCATCCCGCACAACATGGCGAGGGCTTTGATGCCCCAATAGCATCCAGGCGGTCCCATCCCGCACAATCTGGCGAGACCTTTGATGGTCCGCCATCCTTAGAGCGTAGCGGTTCCGAGCACCGAGAAGGTGCGGTTACATCCCCGCTTCCTGAGGAAGAGGGGCTTGGGGAGAAAGTGGAGCCCTCTTTGGAAAGAGGGACGGGGTGATTCGAAAAATTGACGGGGTGATTTTCGAAGATTTATTATTCAAAAATACATTTTTTGAGAAATCATTGACTACAAGAAAATAGTCAATGATTTGCCTCATTCCAATTCCTTCATCAAAGAAATGGTGATACAGATGCGTCAGCTGATAAACAACATTGAATGCCATCGTTGGTATAGCAATATCCCCTGCCCCATCGGGCAGTCCCACAATATGCGAGCATTGCAAATCCGCATTCCGCTTGAACCACTTCTGCAACCTGGCATGATAGATAGGATTATTCATGGAGCAAGGAAAGAAATGCAACTCTACAGGTACACCATCCAAGGAAGTCTCTAGATGCTGCAGTCTGATATCATCCCCGAGTTCAAACTTCTTTGAAACATACTTCATAATCCTCTCCCTACTGGCATTTATCCAAACATCAATATCTCCAGGAGTACGTGAATAAGGATTCGGATACATCAAGGCATTTCCCTGACCTTTCAGAATGCAGCACCTCAACCCATCCTCTCTCAGCATTGAAAAGAGCTTACTCGCCACAGCATTCACCTTCATGTTCTGCCTGCGAATCTGTTGCGCCTTACCCATCCAAGTCATCAGCAGTTTCCTCCCTATCGGGTTCTGCTTCAACTCCTCAGGATACTCCTTCCCCAATCGTTCTATACCCTCAAAGCAAAGCCCCAGTATAGCCTGCTTAGAAGCAAAGGAATAAAGCTCCTGCCAGTTCATACCAGCCACCATCCCACTCATATCCTCCTTACTTCCAAGGCAATATCTCAGGAAAGCGAAAATTGCAGTTATATCATTCATTCAACTATTAATCTTTATTAAATTATGCATACTGTCGCACCATTTTACGCCATAATGATGTATATTTGCAATCAAAATAATTATCAATTAAACATTATAGGCTTATGGCACAGACAGCAATGACAGTCCGTATGGACAACCAGCAGAAAGAGGTGAAACCCCAGAGCTCACGCTTGATGAAATCAATGAAGAAATCAGAGAAGTCAGACGATTAAGAAAAGAACGCAATGGTATATAAAAAAGTGGTTGAAAGAAGTAAACTTCCACATTTAAACGTTTATCTTCGTTCCCAATCCGTAAGCCAATCAACTTACAGATCGGGAATTATTGCTTATAAGTTTTTTATCAAGAATTTTATAAATTCATCCTTGACATTAGAGATTTCTCCCTTGTCATAGATTGTAAGAAGAGTTACATTCATACCATCCTCACTAACTTTTACATTAAGAGTTAGGATTCTTGCACCACCACTTTTGCCTTTACCCTTGTCAGCAATGGTCATTCTTATCTTACGAACGCCACCACCAAGGTCATCTCCAACCAGAGGATTCTTGTAAATTTCATCTAACCAAGCATCATAGTCAGATTTCAATGAATGATATTTTTTAGCCAAACGTTTAAACTGTCTTTTAAACTCAGAGCCATATTCAACATGTATTTTCATGTCAATCTTCCATTTCTAAATCTTTTAATAAATCCCTTGCATCTGGTAGTTTTCTTCCTTCCAACTTAGCAAGTTTCACTTCCTGCAAAGCTCTTGTCAAACTTTCCTTCACAAAAGCTTGCTGCTTCTGTGTCTTTGTCAAGACAGGCTCTTTTACAACTGTAGTTGACACAACACCACGAAGCATATTAATAGCCTTACGAATGTTTTGCAGAGGCTGGTTAGTATCTACCGTAACTAATATCTGTTTCATAATCTTCTCCTTTTAAACGTTTTACTGAATTAGGTTGCAAAAATACTTTTTTCCCCTCACACCGCCAAACTTCTTGCATTATTTTAACGTTAAAGGTCTATATTCCAGTCCATTCTTGTCATTATCATCAAATCTTTTCTGAAAATCACATTATTATTTAGTTTATTAACTTGCCGCCAAAGTTACGCTTTTTCTTCGAAACCACCAAGAGAATCACAAGAAATCTGCAAGTTATCTGCAAACAACCACGAAATCAATCGTAAACTATTAACTATTAACTGTAAACTATAAACTGCTATTCCCTACCTCAGCAAGCTATAGTAAGGCGGTCCCATCCCGCACAACCATGGCGAAGACCTTTGATGGTCCGCCAACCTTAGAGCGTAGCGGTTCCGAGCACCGGAGGGCGGTTACATCCCTAATCCCTATGGTAGGGATTTAGGGCTTGGGTATAGGGTAAGGACCCTCCCGCTGGGGAGGGACAGGTGGGGCATCAACAATACATCTCCTCATAATACTTCTGATACTCCCCAGAAGTAACATGATCCATCCATTCCTGGTTCTCGAGATACCATTTTACCGTTTCCTCGATACCCTCCTCAAACTGGAGAGATGGCTCCCAGCCGAGTTCCTTCTGCAGCTTTCTAGAGTCGATGGCACGGGCATGATCCACTACATACAACCAGTCGCGCACGTTCTCACCCTTACCATATACCGGCAATGGCTTGCGATGACGGATATTGTTGATAAACAGCGGAATCAACTTATCAGGGAACTGGTATGGACCGTAGTTGTTAGAGCAGTTGGTCACGATGGTAGGCATACCATATGTATCGTGGAAAGCACGGACGAAGTGGTCTGAGCGAAAGTGAATGGATCCTTGATACTTCTATCTACATGGCTCTCGGCAGCGAGATGGATAATGCCATCCACCTTGTAGTCCTGCATCAGTTTCAGCATCAGGTCGAAATCGCAGATATCACCCTTTACGAAAGTATAGTTAGGCTTATCCTCGATGTCCTTGAGGTTAGCCAGATTGCCTGCGTATGTCAACTTGTCGAGGTTGATGATGTGATACTCAGGATATTTGTTCACGAAAAGTCTTACTACGTGTGAGCCGATGAAACCAGCACCGCCCGTGATTACAATATTCTTCATTCTAATCAATGTATATATTCGAACACAAATTACACGAATCATTCAGGAGAAAACTATAACCTCTATATTCGTGTTATTCGTAAGATTCGTGTTCAAAAAAAATTAATATACTAAATTTTTCTTCAAGGAAGAACTATTCTCTTCAAGGATTGAAAGGAGATACTTGCCATAGTCATTCTTCAACATTGGCTGAGCATTCTCACGCAACGTATCACTATCTATCCAACCTTGGCGATAAGCAATACCTTCCAAGCAAGCTACCTTCAAGCCCTGGCGCTTCTCCAAGACTTCGATAAAGGTTGAAGCCTCAGAAAGGGAATCATGGGTTCCGGTGTCAAGCCAGGCGAATCCTCTTGCCATGGTCTGCACCTTCAGCTGCTTATCCTTCAAAAACTCCTGGTTTACTGTTGTGATTTCCAACTCACCACGAGCAGATGGCTTGATATGCTTGGCTACTTCTACTACCTTATTAGGATAGAAGTATAAACCTACCACAGCATAGTTGCTCTTTGGATGCTCAGGCTTCTCCTCGATGCTGAGACAATTGCCTTGCTCGTCAAACTCAGCCACGCCATATCGCTCAGGATCGCTTACCCGATAGCCAAAAACGGTAGCCTTGTTATTCTGCTCTGCATCTACTACTGCCTGATGCAACATCTGGTTCAATCCTGCACCATAGAAGATGTTATCTCCCAAAACAAGGCAAGCAGAATCATTACCGATGAACTTCTCACCGATTATGAAGGCCTGTGCCAAACCATCTGGTGAAGGCTGCTCAGCATACTCAAATTTCACACCCAGTTGGCTACCATCACCAAGCAATCGCTTGAAGCCAGGCAAGTCGAATGGTGTTGAGATAATCAGTATCTCACGGATACCTGCCAACATCAATACTGATATTGGGTAATATATCATCGGCTTGTCAAAGATTGGTATCAGCTGCTTGCTGATACCCTTTGTGATAGGATACAAACGAGTACCGCTACCACCTGCTAATACGATTCCTTTCATATATATATTATTTTAATCCCTGTCTGTCATTATCCTCGAACCAGTCAGCGAGAGCTTCCTCAAAGCTCCACTTAAACTGATAACCGCAGTTCTTCAACTTCTCACCACAGATATTAGTAGAAATCTGGAGTTTCTTCACTCTCGCAGGACAGATACCCATTGGCGAGCCAAGAAGCATGGCAGCCCTTGCCATAGGCATGATAACCCAGTTAGGAATATCAGGCACAAACTGAGTCAAACCTGTTACCTTCTTCATAGCCTCAACAATATGCTGAATGGTATAAGCAGGCTCGAAGCAACAGTTATAAATCTCCACGCCTTTAGCAGACTTCACGTCTGCCCCATTCGTGTTATTCGAGTTATTCGTGTTCACCCCTTCTTCCACCTTCCATAGCATGAAGCGAACCAATTCCTTTACATAGATGCAAGCCTTAATAGTATCCTTTCTGCCAGGGTAAGCAAACTTATGACCACGGATAGCCCAATACAATCTGGTGAAGTTACCATTCTCACCCTTTCCGAATACCACACCTGGGCGGACGATGGTGAGCTGGCGATGAGCAGCATCGCCATTCTGCCACTTCTCATGAATCTTCTCAGCCACCAACTTAGAGATACCGTATGCTGTATTAGGAGTTGGCAAAGTAGTCTCCTTCTTCAACTCCTCAGCAGCTCCGTATGGTGCGATACTTGAAGTAAACACAATCTTCTTGATATTCCACTTCTCAGCAAACGCCACCACATTCTCAGCACCACGGATATTCGTCTCGAAATACTCATGATCCTCATGACCAGGAGTACGATGAACTGCAGCAAAGTTGAAGATCACATCATCCTCTGTAGGAGTAAATGGCAAGTTCTCTATAGGCTTGCGGATATCATACTCGATGAAAGTAGACTGCAATTTCTGACCATCACGCAAAGCAGGCTTGTAATCCTTCACTACCGGATTAGGAGTACCAGGCTTAACGATATCGAGGTTATATACTTGGGCGTTAGGATAACGCTCCTTAATCAAATTTGTAAGATGGGTACCGATGAAGCCGGTACCGCCAGTGATAATATAGTTCATTGCTTCTTGTTATTTTGCAGATTCTCCAAAGACTATAAGAATCATTCAAAATAAAGAAGCACCGTCTTTTGTAATATATGAACAAGAGTTTTTAGAAACGCTTAGGAGATAAGCCATGCTTTCTAAAGAAAGTCATCATACTCTTCATATGGATAAACATTTTCTTGCCTATTTTAGAACTAGCCCTCAGATGATTATGAATCATTTGAGCCGTAGGCAAATATACTACTGGTCGTCTTAATTTCCACGACCTTAAACAGATATCTTCATCTTCCATATAAAGGAAATAGTCTGTATCAAAGCCACCTAATTCTGCATAAAGTTCTCTCTTCATAAACAGAGCAGCACCAATAGCCCAATCCACTTCCTGCGTCTTAGAGCAATCCAAGTCTTTACAAAGATAACGGTTAACCTTCTCGTTGTTTGCGCTATCTTTTCCTTTGGTCATTCCTCTTGAAACAAGACTTTTCACATCAATGTATCTCCTGACACTTCTTTGTAAGGAACCATCAGGATTTAAAAGCTGTGGAACGATAATACCAACTTCTGGATGATTCTGTGCAAATGTAAGCATTTGGCATAAAGCATCCCCCTTGATTTTGATATCTGGATTGATAACAGCTATGTATTCACCATGAGCAGCAAGCACACCCTTGTTATTATTTTCTCCAAATCCCAGTGCCTCTTGGTTTTGAATGATAGTTACTTGTGGATAATTCTGACGAATGAACTCTATAGAGCCATCCGTTGAACAATTATCCACATATATCATCTCCACCCAGTCGCTACATTTTGAGATATGGGGGGTAATATTGTTATATACCGATGGCAACAAATCCTTGAGATAATTCAAATGATTCATCCCCACGGTTATGATAGAAATCTTTGGAGTTTCCATTTTTTTTAATCTTAAAAAATCAACATTTAACACTTAACATTCAACATTATTTTTGGTATCCCAGTTCTTTCAACAATTTCTTGTTCCATTCAGAACGTTCCTTATCAAAGAACCAGCCCCATTTATTGAAGTACTTCACCATATTCTCCATGTGAATCTTCAGCATTTTCTTACTTTTATAAGATGCAGCTCTATGAGCATGCACCACAGACACCATCGGCCAATACATTGTACGATAATACTTATGCATTCTACGGGTAATATCAATGTCCTCAGGATACATGAAGTATCGCTCATCAAACAATCCCACCTTGTCGAATGCAGACAAGCGGAAGAACATGAAACTTCCCTGATGATATGGTATGTTTGCAGGAGTCTTGTGATCCCAAAACTCCAAGGTATAGCGATAGTTCATTTTCTCTCCCATCTTCTTTGGCATAAATCTGCGGAAGATAAGATCAAATGGAGTTGGCAACAAACGAGTTGTCAACTGCAATCGACCATCGGGATAACGAAGCATCGGCTGAAGCTGAGCAACATCCTCATTTGCCTCCATATACTCTGTAATCTTTGCTATAACGCCCTCATCAAAATACACATCCGAGTTAATCACAAGATGATAGTCGGCATGAATCTCCTGTGCCTTCTTTATAGCCACATTATGTCCAGGACCATATCCCATGTTGGCATTATTAAAGATATACTCCACTCCATCCAACTGAGAGCAGAATTCTCGAAGTTCATCACTAGGCGAATTGTCACTTATATAAATAGGTGCAATACCATTCTTGCGCATAGAATCTATACACTTCTTTAATTCATCGTGATCTGTCTTATAGGTCACAATAGATGCAGTTATTATCATAGCGAAAATTAGAAAGTAAATGGTGAATCAAATTCTTTTAGCAAAGGATGCTTTGTATCCTTTTCCGAAAGATTAGCATGTTCTGTAGGAATGCACCAATCAATCCCGAGAGATTCATCCAAGATAGAGATACCTCCATCAGCTTCAGGATGATAGAAGTTATCACACTTATACTGGAATACTGCAGTCTCTGATAGTACAGCGAAGCCATGAGCAAAGCCCTTAGGAATAAAGAACTGGCGATGATTATCCTCTGTCAGTTCCACAGCCACATGCTTACCGTATGTAGGAGAACCCTTGCGGATATCCACGGCAACATCCAGCACTCTACCCTTCACGCATCTCACCAACTTACTCTGAGTAAACGGAGGTCTCTGGAAATGCAAGCCTCTCATCACACCATACGAGCTCATGCTCTCGTTGTCCTGGCAGAACTCTACATGATAACCAACTAAAGGTTCAACCTTCTCTTTAAACTCTCGCTCGCTAAAGCTCTCAAAGAAGTAACCACGAGCATCACGGAAGAGACGTGGCTCAATAATAAGCACACCCTCTATATTTGTCTTTATTACGTTCATTGTATGAATATTTATATGCTCAGACTAAACACTTGCTTTTGCTTTAAAAATTATCTCTGTCAGCTCAACACTTCTCTCATCAGACACATCAAATTTTGATAAGTCAGAGACATCAATGCTAATAGAATATCGCATCATATCGCCAACTGAATTTATATAGTTCGTTGTCCATACTGCTTTCGTACAGAATGCCTTGAAAGCAAAACGCCCTTTACCTTTTTTACCGCGAATTTCGGACGTTCTTTGAAAAGAACACCTCTTTTGAGAATTCAGAAAAGCACCAAATGTGGCAGAAAGAGTTTCCCCATTTATACCTTTCCCATTATCTCGAACTTTTATCGCTGTAATATTGCCTAAAACGTCAACAGAATAATCAAGCTCTAACGTTGTCGCACCAGCATCAAATCCATTCCAAATATATTCAGATATGGTCAGTTTGTAATCATCTGTAATACCAGAATTTACAACACTTTGACTATTTGCAGATACTTTATACTTCATACTTAGACATATTTAGAATAATTTCCTTATAACTTTATGGTCCGACACTTATTCTCCAACAAAGAGGTAAACTCTTTTCGTCTGACGATCTCATTTGTACTAAGTCTTTGATGCACGTTCATTCCCTTAACGACCTCATCAATGACTTTGGTGAATAGTCGTAACAATGCATCTAATTGCTTATTATCAGAAAGTGCCAATCTGATTTTATCACATAATTTTTCCATGTCATGGGAATTCGGACGTGGCATATCTTTAAACTTTGCCAAGTGTCTAATACAAACTTGAATCATAAATAACATATGATAACGAAACCTTCTGTATTTCATGTCTAATTGACCTCTACGCAACGAATCTTCTATTCTATGCAAAGCCCATGCACTTGTATAATATGCAGTCAATTTATGGTCAGACTGAAAAAGTCTTTGGCGATAAGCTTTTAGTAATTCACCATAATAACGATGAACACTATGAGGTTCTTCTAAAAACATACTTAACATAGCCATAAGCTGAATTGGCAATGTTATAATATTACTTTTTTTCCAGGCTTATCTCCATTATCATATTCATGCGTTCTCCTTTCATAATATAAATGATCCTTTGTTGCATAGGTATTATAATAATCCTGCAGCTGCTTATGGAATTCTTTTAAAGATTCAAAAGCTTCATCTAGAACTTGTGTCTGTCTGTTCGTGGAACGAATAACATCATTAATCAACTCTGGGTCAGCTGTGCATACGATTTTTATAGGAAGCATAATTCCCGGTCTAAGTTCATTTCTACACTTAAACAACACATTAGAAGTTTGGCAACCATTTACAATCTGAAAATCCGAAAGCGTATATTTCTCTCCTGATGGTCGAAGACTTTTTGTTACAATGGTGACTCCATTGTTAAGGATTGGAAATTGAATATACTTTTTATCATTTTTTATTGTCTCGATAATTTCTCTATTTACAGGATTTTCCCCTAAATAACTTCTTACATTGTCATAAAAGAGGCCTTGTTGAATCATCCCCTCTTCATTCTCTATCAATTTCAAATACTCCTCCACGCTAACTAGCCCTATATAAGCCTGTTCAACTCCTCTGATATTAGATGGAAATGGAATGTATTTTGACATAATTATCTGACGTGTTACAGAGTTGTTTACCTCCTTATAAATTCCTGATAATTTCATTGAATCTATTGGGATGAACCGAATCTCTGAAAAATAATTCAGTTTTGATAGGAATACTTCACATTCATTTTTTACATTGAGCAAATTCATATCTTCAACCCACTTACCTGTTGTAACATAGTAAATTGTACAAGTAGGTTGTTCATCATGTCTGATACTATTGTCTAAAATGAAATCTGCCATTTCCTTAAACTTAAGAATGCTATTATTTGCATTCAAGTTCTTTTTATCTTTTTGAAAGAAATCCTTTACACCAAGTCCAGTTTTTAGCATATCACCACTATCAAACTTAGCTGATGTTTTTGCCTGTACAAAAACAAAGTTTGCATGAAATTTTCTTGTTCCAATAACTTCCTTCAACTGATCAAGATTAGATACAGCAACTTCATTTACCTCAACTAAGATGCCATCAATTGCTTTGTCACCTCCCTTGCCCGTATGTACGGTGCGATAAAAGAAATTATCAGAGCTATACGCATCTGGTCTATGATGTGTAAAGATGCAATAGTTGCAAAAATGCTCAAAAGCAGTAGCTTCGTCCTTTTCTTTTATACCAAAACCATCCAGGAAATCATTCATCATTCCTTTTATAATTCTATCTTCCATAACAATTAGTATTTATAAAACTTCACTTATTATAAAATTAAACATAAACGCCTTTTTAAGACGTTGTATATTGCGTATAACGACTTTAACAGATTGTCAGGCTTTCTGTTATTATATTCTTTACATCATTAATACTACCTATGAAAAGAGATACTAGTAAATCTAAAGTTCTGTAATCGTATGCATACTCAAGAGCCAACTCATTACTAAACCTTTCTTTTATATCTACTATATCATTAGTTGAATAGATAGTAGTGAGTTTACTCTTCCATTTTCGTGGGCGATCTATTTTCTCTTTATAGCCAAATTTATCGCTAACAGAGCCTATGTCCTCTATAATATCTTCACACAAATCTTCAAAATTGTCATCAACCTTTTTGGTTGTAACAAAGGCAATTTTCTTTTTTGAAGAAAGAACTATCATCAAAGACTCATCGTTATATTGATATTTTCCATCAATAAGAGGTCCAGACAAAACATAAACCTGCTGTTTAATAGAATCAGCAAGAGTCTGCATATCTTCCAGAAATGCTTTATTTCTGGAAGTTTGCATTATATTACTATAAAAATAATTGCTATTCATTTTTCAAAGTGAATTAATGTATTTAGAAATCAGCTGTTTCTGATAATTGTTCAAAAAACTTTTCTTAAAATCAAAGCGTTTATTTAAATTTATATCTAATCCATTTATTTTATCCGCATACATCTTTGGATCATTAGCATAAATCATAAAATTAGAGAATTCTTCAGATATACCCTCAAAAGCAATCTCATTTCCTATAACAGGAGTACCGCAAGCCAAAGATTCTACAACTTTTACTTTCACACCAGCACCTGAAAAAATAGGGCTTATTGTTGCTGTAGAATTAGCTATTAAATCATATGGATTGTCAACAAAACCTAAGTATTCCACATTTGGCAAATTCTTTATCTGGGCAACAAAATCATCGGGCAACCATTTTCCAATTATTTTTATCTTGTAGCTTTTGTCTATATTATTATAAACATTATCAAAGAACCACTTGATGCCATCATAATTATCAGCACGTTTCCATTTTCCCATAAAGACAAGTTGCTTTTCTATTTTGCGAGGATAGGCATTTACCACCATATCATCTAAATAAAAATTCGTAACACGACTATCAATACCATATTCGTTTCGGATAATTTTACGGTCTTTTTCGCTAAATGTGAAAACGGTAGTATTGGGCAATTGCATCAGGCTTTTCTCTCCTTTCAGAACCAAAGCTTTGCTCAAAGCATTTCCTTGACGAGAAAAACGTTGTGCCATTACATCATGACTCATCAATATTTTCTGCATTTCCGGGAAATATTTTCCATACAAAGCCATTTGGCTATGGTCTAAATAAAGAAAGTCATAGTTGTTTGTTGCGACTAACTTTTCAATAAATTTAAGTACACGTCTATTAAAGCGAACTGAAAATATCGGGTGTACAAAAGGGTACATCATATAATTCTTCAATTTCAAAAACGTAGAATTAATGATTTCCTTTACAACTTTGACATTTTCATTGGGACACACGTAAGAAGGATCATCCGCATAACGATAATACAATAAATCTATGTAGTTGCTTTTGGATAATTCTTCAAGAAGCAAACGTGTAAAGTTCTCTCCACCAGCCCTACTACTCGGTACATATGGAGTCAGGAATAATATTTTTTTCATACGTAAATTATAGATATACGCCATTATTGCTAAAAAAATATGTATTAAATAAAAAAATGTTTGGAGTCAATTTAAGATATAGCCATAAAAATAGTATCTCTTATTACAAGTATCTAAATAATGGACTGTTAAAGAATCACTTGTTTATTAACCATCATATACTTTTTTATCTATGATTTAAAAACATATCTTCTTGCGTTAAAATGTTCTACCTTAGTAAATTTAAAAATTGTTTAACACCTAAAACATTACTTATTTCCATATTTGAAATAGCATCCTTATATTTCAGAAGCACCTTAGGATTTGTCAATACATATTCCAATCCTTCAAATAGACCATCAATACTATTTTCACAGACATAACCAGCCTTTGGCATAATTAACATTTCATTAACAGAAACGGTTTTGGTTGCGACAACAGGAACACCTAAATATAAAGACTCATTAAAAACGATTGGAGCACATTCATGATAAGATGGAAGGAAGAAAAATGAAGCTTGCTTCATATATGGATAAGGATTTACCTTTTCTCCATAAAATGTAACTATACCATCAAGATTGAGTCGAGAAGTTAATTCCAAGAATTCATCCTTTTGTGGACCATCTCCAATGATATGCCAATGAAAAGCAAGATTAGGATGAAGCTTCTTTATTTGAGACATCGCTGTCAAACCTCTATCTATTCCTTTTTCAATAGAAAGGCGACAGACCGTTACTATATTTATAATGGATTTATCGAAGTTTTCAACTATCTCATATTTTCCTACCTCAATTTTGCCATAATCAATACAATTATAAACTACTTGCGTTTTATCCTTTAAGTCCGGACATATTCTATCAAAAACTTCTTTTGCTCCCTTAGAGCAACAAGCGATTTTATCAAATTTTGAATAATACAGTCGCTCTAATTTGCAATTACCACCATAGTGTTCAAAATCACAATGAATAAAAGTAATCTTTATTGGTGCATTAGTAAACTCTGCAATGTACCGATTACCACCGCCGCAAAATATATGATGATTTAAATCATGAGAAAAAGAAATAGCAACATCATATTCATCCAAACGACCATATTTTTTAAATAACAATCGTTTTAAAAATGTAGAGCCAAACATCTTTGAATATACTACACAAAAAGCCCTCAATAAACCTAGAATTTTTGATTTCTTCATCGTTAACTTTTGAGAATCTCCAAGAAGACTTAACAACTTATTAGTCTTTAACAAATGGACATTACTTGGTAACTGCTCACGCAAAGGACCTTCATGACTAAAACAAAGAAGATCAATATTCATTTCTTTAGGAAGATTCCTGAAGAGATTAAACAAAGAAGATGCTACTCCTCCTAATTGAAAACTATTAAAACAAATAAGAATTTTCTGCATTATAACTACCTCCGTTAATATTGATAATAATCAAGGAACAAAAATTAATATCCTCAAACATAATTCCAATAAATACTATAATGAATTAAAAACGCTATCATCGTATTTGGTTCTCTGGTAATCAACAAAATATATTCAAATTTCATCCACCAAATCGTTACAAAATTTACTTACCATAGAACTCCAATACGAACCAACAGTATCAAATTATATTTTTTTCCATTTTTTATTTCTTTTGTTCAAATAATAATACAAAAAGTATGTCCAGCCAAAAATCCTCATAAGATTAAAATATTCGGATCTTGGATAATAAATAGCATTCATGAAAAACATTCCATAAAACATTAGCCATACAAATGATTGATACTTCAAATTATCTGATTTTGCTATCAAATAGCCCAATAGGCTCATTAGGGAGATTACCCCAAATAATCCAAAGGATAAATATATATCACCTATTAAGTTAGTACCAAGTCCAATGAACTGTTCTTTTGAAGATATGGTTCTATCATACTTAAAAGTAATCATCGTATTTTTATATCCACTATGAGTATCTTCCTCTGATAAATTAAAAGCATTGTTCAATATAGTACTACCATAAGGTATTATAGAACAAATATTCATTAAAAATGATTTACCAAAAGAAAAACCATTAGTGTCTGCATATTCTGTCAATACATATAAAGACCTATTATTGATAATAAGTTCTTCTCCAATATTTACGAAAAAATATTTGGATATGGAGGTTCCATCACTACCATTTCGGCTTGCCCCTAAAGAAAACATAAAAAATGCACCAACAAAAAGCAACGCACAAAATTTTATTATGTTAAGTCTATGAATGAAAGTGTTGTATAAAAATATCACAATTAATCCAATTCTTAATGTAAAAGTTCGAGAGCCAATTAACAATTGAACAAATATTGTAATCAACAACATCACACAAAAGGAAATGCCCAATTTATTGAATATATCTTTTATGCTTTTTGAATTACAAGAAGAAGCAAACAACAGATAAAGTATTAATGTATTACAAATATCCTGTAAATATCCCCCAATAGAACCTATATCAACCTGAGTATAGTCTGTTCCAATATTTTTTATATACAATAAACATAGAAAAAACATTGAACAAATTGAAATATGCTTCAATTTATTACTTATTTTAATATTAAATCTCTCTCTCTTAGGAGTACACTTTACAAAGAAACCTATCCTAAATAATGCATATGCTAAGTATCCTATCAATGCCAATAATGTACAATGAGTAATATACCTATCATTAAAACCAAATCTAAACAACGAAAAATTATAGTTTGTTTCATATAAAAAAACGGGATAGATAAAGTTTGTGTATAAATAAGATAAAGCAAAAACAGTATCGAAGGTTATAAATGTCTGCTTAATATTATTAATAGAAATCAAGAAGACTGCTATCAAATAGAATATAAAACAATTAGTACAAACAGTTTTTGAATAGCCCAATGGCAATGTGAAATACATGATAATTGCAATAGACATCATAATTCCTAATATTACCAAAGAGTATGTACGTAAGAAATTAATCATAATTTAAAAACTTATTTCATTATATGGCCTATTATAATATAAAGCTGCAGATCTCGCAAAGTTACTTCTGTACATTTTTCCAGAATGCAACATATATACCTTTTCGGCTTTCCCCAAAAAATAAAAATCCAAAAATGTCTTAAGGTCTAAATCAATTTGAGACTTAGCCTGATGGTGTCCTATATGAGATATAGGACCAGGTATTGTATGCACATAACTCTCAGAAGATACATACTTGATAAATTTCTCACTATCTGCAGTTACTAATATTTTATAATTAGAGTTCACTTCATGCAATTCTTTCAACTTTTGAAGACATTTTTCCATTAACTTCTTTTGATCTAGTTCATTTAGCGTTTCACCCCTAATATCCTTAAAATCTCCTAATAATTGCATGAATCTAAAAGAAGCAGATATATATTTATCAGAAGGAGAATACTTATTTATTTGTTCCATAAAATAAAAGGAAGGTCTAAACAGTTCTTCGAATAAGACATGGGGTTTAAAATCCATACCATATTTTTTATTCAAGAAAGGGAGCCAATCTTCATTAGTATAGAAATGATGTTGAAAATATTTGCACAATGAATTTAAACGTATTGGTTTAAACTTATCCAACATAATAACTGGCGAAGCAAATGGGTAAATATGACATATATCATCAAAGTGAATCTCCCAATTATATTTATTTGGAGAAAAATATGTACTCAACATAAAAGGTTCTTTATGATAGATTTTAAACTCTCTACCAATACATTTAGAATAAGCATATACAGATATAATCCCTCGCAATCGATCAGCCAATCCATTTGAATAAGCTGAACTATCGAGACAAAAAACTTGATAAGCCTTAACTTTTCTTCCTACGTATTTACTCAAAATCATTTTGACTTGATCCATCAAGTCATAACCTATAAAATCACGGATTTTCATTTTATTGTTTTTTAATAATGTCAATATATAGCGTAACTACTCAGCACCCCTATGGGCATGAGTAATCGTCTTACT
>ULST01003275.1_pt1 | contig 16549 bp, 12 predicted proteins | sample 1956951 | NCBI WGS metagenome assembly ULST01 (sample SAMEA4835716, study PRJEB28245) | human gut metagenome | biome: gut microbiome; material: fecal sample | place: Denmark | collected 2008 | reverse complement strand
ATTGAATTTGCCGTTGGAAATTATGAATCTTCTCTTTCGATTCAGATCTGGAAAAATTATTGGGATGATATTCGTTTTCAGCTGACTCCTCCGGGACTCGGAACCTCATTTAAAATTCCCAATCAGCCCGGCAGCTGGCGCTTTTCCTTTGGCACCACACAGATTCTAGTGTACTACGGACTTCCCTCCCCTTATAGTCTGTATCAGGAAATTGCCATCGATCTGCTGCCGCGGCGGGACTATATTTCGGGAGGTGTCTGGTTTTTTACCGCAGAAGCACGGTCTGTCATCGAAGGAATTATTGATCTGTGGATGCCGGCGGCCGTTATCCGCGGGACTGCCACACAATTTCTCACGCCGACAACGGAAACCACTCTCACGATACCTTCCACCGCCGGAAATGTCATTACCGTCGGTGCCTACGATTCTTCCACCAATACGCTCGCCCCTTTTTCCGGCAGAGGATATACCTGGAATACCGGACAGGTCAAACCGGATCTGGTCGCTCCCGGTGTCGACATCACCAGCTGTGCTGTCGGGGGCGGTTACGAATCCCGAAGCGGCACCTCCATGGCTGCTCCTTTTGTAAGCGGCAGCTGCGCACTGCTCATGCAGTGGGGCATTCTACAGAACAATGATCCCTTTCTATATGGCGAAAAAATGAAAGCATATCTGATCCGAGGTGCCAGACAGCTTCCATTTTCCGTTTCCTACCCCAATCCGCAGAGCGGATACGGAGCACTCTGCGTCAGCAGCAGCCTGACGTTTGTGTGATATGCTCCACTACTCTGCGATAAAGGCTTCATAAAATTTTTCTTTTGGCACAGGTTTTCCAAAGTAAAATCCCTGGATCATCTCTGCCTTTGTTTTCTTTAAAATATCTACCTGCTCTTTTGTCTCGATTCCCTCGACGATACAGTGAATTCCCAGATCATTGATCATGGAAGTCATATAGTCGAGGAGAATCCGGCTTTTGCGGTTATTGGTAATTTCGGTTACCATGGACCGGTCAATCTTTGCAGAATCAAAATCATACTGGATCAGTACCGCAAGATTGGAATAATGACTTCCGAAATCATCCATTGACAGTCTGAATCCGAGTTCTTTGAGGCTGTTTGCAACATTTTCAATCAGAACATGATCCATGTCTCCCACGGTCTCCGTTACCTCAATATGGATCAGTTCCACCGGAATATCATATTTTTGAACCATCTGCGTTACTTTTTCAATAAGTTCCGGATACATGATCGTCATCTTCGAGAAATTCACGGATATTGGCACCGTACGATGTCCTTCCCGGATCTGTTCCTTCTGATAACGAAATACTTCATCCAGAACAAACAGGTCAATCATATGCACCAGATTGTAATGTTCCAGCACCGGAATAAACATCCCCGGTCCCACAATGCCCAGTTCATCATCCAGCTGCCGGATCAGTGCCTCCGCGCCCTCTGTGCGCCCTGTGTGGATATCCACTTTCGGCTGCAGATATACCAGATACCTTCCACGCTCCATCAGATCGTTGATCTCATCTATCACGCTCTGCTCCATGCGCTTCATCACGGTTGTGCCATGCATCAGCTTAAGCTTATCGTTGCTCATAAGAACCTCTGCCTCTGCAATCTGGCTGCGTGTCTGCGGATGTGCACTCCAGCTGTATCCCATCGCTACGCCAAAGCCAAGTCCAGCAAGCCTTTTCTGCAGATTTTCCACCTGCTGCTCCATTTCCTGCCGTTTAATGTTGATACACAAAACCAGCATCTCATCCTCATCATATCGGTAAATCCGGTAATTGGGAAACATGGATTTCAATAAATCCGCAACTTCCATCAGTCTGCGGTTGCCGCTGATATAGCCAAACTGTTTATTAATCTCTGACAGATGGATCACATCGGTCGTGATCACGCCAAGTGAACGAAACATATTGTCCTCCCCGGTGCGTGCCATAACTGACAGTCCCTCCCGGTTCCAGAGACCTGTCAGTTTGTCATGTGTACGGTCATATTCCTGATGCTCCTGCAGATTGCGAAGTTCAATCCGCGCAGCCAGTGTCGTGCCAAGCATGGAAAGAACATCGGCCTCCTCGAGGTGTCTGTGTGGGTTTAAAACCATTAAAATTCCAAGCAGATGATCTCCGGTATACAAAGAAATCCCGGCTGCAGACCATGCACGTAGTTCTGCCAGATATTCATAGATCACCGGATGACTTTCTCTCAGCGACTTGATATCCGGAATCACCACGTCCCCGAGTTGTCCTATTTCCTGAATAACTCCTTCTGCATCTCCTGACTCAATTCCCTCGGTCACAAGTCTTGCCATCATCTGTGCCGTATCCCTGTGACACTCTTCCACATAGCGGATACCGCCCTCTTTTGCATAGGCAAGCACAACACAGTCCGCGTCAAAATACTGGCGCAGCGCTTCAAATGTCTGCATAAGGGCATCTCCGATTCCCTCTCTTCCAAGCGCTTCCATACAGGTACGGAGCTGTCTTAACATGGATTTTTCATTGCCTTGTGCGAGAATCGGTTCCACCGGATCTGCCGTTTCCGGCTCCTGATTTTCTTTGATCTGATCATAAAAAACAATCCGGTTTTTTCCGCCTCTTTTCGCCGCGTAAACTGCCCGGTCTGCCTCATAATAAAAATCCGGAAAACTGATTCTTCGTCCGTCCAGTTTCGCAGCACCGATAGATACGGAATATTCCATATCAAAGATAATCTTTTTCAAATTTTCACGCAGGGAGACACAAAATTCTTCCATTTCAACAGAATTCTGAAAGCCGGAAGCAAACACCGCGAATTCATCTCCCCCAAGCCTGCCGACAATTCCCCGGTCACCGGTCACTTCACTTAAAATACTTCCGGTCTGGCTTAAGACCATATCCCCTACCGCATGTCCCTGCGTATCATTGATCATTTTAAAATCATCAATATCAAGCATGACAAATAAGGCATTTGTTGTACATTCCGCAAGTTCTTTTGCACAGTATTCCTCAAATGCCTTATGGTTATACACATTCGTCAGTACATCAATCTCTGCCCGGCGCCGCATGCGTTCCGTGATGGCTTTCTCCTGCTGCACACAGCGAAAACGCCCCACCATACGGTCTGTTTTTCCATCTTCTTCCGCAATACTCACCAGATAAAAACGGTACCATTCCGGTTGATTTTCTTTTTCGCAATAACGGACATCGACCGTAACAGTCCCTTCTTTTTGCAGGCATGCATGCATCGCTCTGCGAAATACCTTTTTATCTTCCGGATCAATAAAAACAGATCCATAATGGTTCTTCTTTATATAATCTTCGATATCAAAAAGAACCTTGAACCGGTCATTTTCTATCGCATAAACCACTGCCCGGTCTTCTTTTACATCATATTCTATCAATCTCTCATGGTTTTGCTCTGCAACCACCCTGAGAAGTTCATTTTGCTTTTCCTGTTCTTTCTGCTCCCGCATAGTAACCTCTTATCTACTGCAGAACCTGATCTGCCACGTTCTCCAATTCACAGAATTTGTGAATTTCAGGAACCTTGTCTTCTATTGTACCAAACCCGTATGCCGCATGAATAAATTTAACCCCCGCATCCATGCTTGCATCGTAATCTCCCTGAATATCACCTACATATACCGCATCATCCAATGCATTCCGCCTGTACAGTAACGCGATATTCTCTCCTTTTGATTTTTCATTATTTCCGTAGCACTCAGTATCCTCTATCAGATCGTGAAGTTTGTAATAATCCAGAAAAGCCTCTATATATCCGGACTGGCAGTTGCTTACAATATACAGATGATATTTTTTCTTCAACTGTTCCATTGTCCTGCGGATATCCGGGTAGAGAGTTGCTCCGTGTATCCGGAGATATTCATTTTCTTCTTCCCCACACTGTGCCAGAAGTTTCTGGCGTTCGCCTTCTTCCAGATCCGGAAACAGAATCCGTGCGATCACATCCATCGTCTTTCCCATTACTGACTGGATGTCCTTTACAGTAATCGGTTTTCTGTCGTAGCCGGCTCTTTTTACGGTCTCATTCCAGGACTCTGCCACTTCTGCAGCGGAATCCCAGAGTGTTCCGTCCATATCAAATATGATTCCTTTTTTCATTATGCCTCGTCAATTGCCTTTCCGATATCATGGCGCATATACTTATTTGCGAAATCCACCCATTCGGTTGCCTCATAGGCTTTCTTTCTTGCTTCTTTTAAATCTTTTCCGGTTGCAGTAATGCCAAGGACACGTCCGCCGTTTGTTACGATGCGTCCTTCCTTATCGAATGCAGTTCCTGCATGGAAACAGAAGTAATCATCCTTGCCCTCGAACTTTTCAAGTCCGCTGATTGGGAATCCTTTCTCATAGGAAACCGGATATCCGTCAGATGCAAGTACAACACAGACAGCTGCATTGTCCTCAAACTGCAGATCAATCGTGTCAAGTTTTCCATCGACACATGCTTCCATGACATCAATGATATCATTTTTCATACGTGGAAGAACGACCTGTGCCTCCGGATCTCCAAAACGGGCATTGTACTCAAGAACCTTTGGTCCTTCCCCTGTCAGCATCAGTCCGAAGAAAATAACTCCGGTAAATGGTCTTCCCTCCGCAGCCATAGCATCTACAGTTGGCTGATAAATATACTTCTTACAGAATTCATCTACTTCTTTTGTATAGAACGGACTTGGAGAGAAATTTCCCATACCGCCGGTATTCAGTCCCTGATCTCCATCCTTGGCACGTTTGTGATCCTGTGCGGAAGACATGATGCGGATGGTCTTTCCGTCCACATAGGTCAGAACCGATACTTCACGTCCGGTCATAAATTCTTCGATTACCATCGTATTTCCGGCATTTCCGAATTTCTTATCTTCCATGATCGTACGCACGCCTTCTTTTGCCTCTTCGAGTGTATTACAGATCAGCACACCCTTTCCGAGTGCCAGACCGTCTGCCTTTAACACGATTGGCATCTTTGCCGTCTCAAGATATTTTAAAGCTTCTTCCGGATCGGTAAAGTTCTCGTAAGCAGCCGTCGGAATATGATACTTTTTCATCAGATCCTTGGAGAATGCTTTCGATCCTTCCAGAATCGCTGCATTTTTGCGCGGTCCGAATACCTTTAAGCCCTCTGCCTCAAAGACATCCACGATTCCGCCAACCAGCGGATCATCCATACCAACAATGGTAAAATCAATGGATTTCTCCTTTGCAAATGCAACGAGCTTGTCAAACTCCATGGCTCCGATCGGCACACACTCTGCCAAAGCTGCAATTCCTGCATTTCCAGGTGCACAATATATTTTGTCAACTCTCGGACTTCTGGCAACACTTGTTACGATTGCATGCTCACGTCCACCGCTTCCAATTACAAGAACTTTCATGATTATCCTCCTATATGTGATGCATTTCCTATTTACTGATATGTACGGTTTTGCCCGTCACCGTCACTTTTCCATTTGCGATCAGGTCGATCGCCTGTGGCATAATCTTCCACTCTGCCTGCTCCATGACACGGCGCTGCAGGATCTCCGGCGTATCGCCCTCCTGCACTTCTACCGCTTTCTGCAGAATGATCGGACCGGTATCCGTTCCCTCATCCACAAAATGCACGGTGGCACCTGTGACTTTGACTCCGCGGGCAAGTGCACCTTCATGCACTTTCAGCCCATAATATCCGGTTCCACAGAAAGACGGAATTAAAGACGGATGAATATTGATGATGCGGTTTCTGTACTTTGCAATCATCTGTTCCGGAATGACGACAAGGAATCCTGCCAGCACAACCAGATCCACCTCATACGCATCAAGTCTGCGCAGAAAATCTTCATTAAATGCCGCACGGCTCTCATACTCCTTCGGGCTGATGCATACTGCCTCAATTCCGTGCTTTTTTGCACGTTCCAAAGCGTATGCTCCCGGATTATTGCTGATCACTACCGCAATCTCTGTATTTGTGATTGTTTTTTGTTCAATTCCATCGATAATGGCCTGCAGATTGGTTCCGCCGCCGGATACACATACTGCGATTTTTAGCATAATGTTACACCCTTCTCTCCGTCTGTGATCTTACCAACCACATATGGAGTATCTCCGGCTGCTTTGATTGCTTCCATCGTCTTGTCCACGTCTGCCGGATCGACTGCAAGAACCATTCCAAGTCCCATGTTGTAAGTATTATACATCATATGCTCATCTACATTTCCCTCTCTTGCCATAAGGGTAAAGATTGGAGGAACCGGGTAGCTGTTCTTTTCCACTACGGCATGCTTTCCTTCCGGAAGCATACGTGGAATATTCTCATAGAAACCACCACCGGTAATATGGCTGCAGGCTTTCACACGTACTCCAGCGTTCTTGATAGACTTCAATGCGCCTACATAGATACGGGTCGGAGCAAGAAGAGCCTCGCCAAGCGTTGTTCCAAGCTCATCAATATATGTATTTAAGGTTTCTTTGTCCATACGGAAAATCTTGCGCACGAGAGAAAATCCATTGGAATGTACACCGGAACTTGCCATACCGATCAGCACATCCCCGGCTTTTACGTCTTCTCCGGTAATGATATCCTTCTTGTCAACCACACCTACGGTAAATCCGGCCAGATCATACTCATCCTCCGGCATCAGTCCCGGATGCTCTGCAGTCTCTCCACCGATCAGTGCACATCCGGACTGCTTACAACCCTCTGCCACACCGCTTACGATCGTTGCAATTTTCTCCGGATAATTTTTTCCACATGCAATATAATCCAGGAAAAATAACGGTTCACCACCGGCACAGGCTACATCGTTGACACACATTGCAACGGCATCAATACCGATCGTATCATGCTTGTCCATCAGGAAAGCCAGTTTTACCTTGGTTCCGCATCCATCGGTTCCGGATAAAAGAACCGGCTCTTCCATATTCTTGATCGCATCCAGCGAAAAAGCACCGGAAAATCCGCCAAGTCCGCCTAATACCTCCGGACGCATGGTTCCCTTTACAAACTTCTTCATCAGTTCCACTGACTCATATCCTGCTTCGATATCTACGCCCGCGTTCTTGTAATCCATTTATTTTTCCTCCTAATATCTGTGTTTTAATCTATTATTGTCGCTTATAGTATATCGGGTATTTTTCGATTTTACCAATCATAAATGTTAATAAATCTAATTAGTAGTTCTTATATCCCACTTCCTGCAATCTGGCATCCTTTGCCTCAACCTGCTCTTTTAAGTTTTTAGAATACTCTTTCAGGCGTGCAAGTAAATCCGCATCACTGGTTGCAAGAATCTTTGCTGCAAGAATACCGGCATTTGCTCCGCCGTTGATTGCTACGGTTGCTACCGGAATACCGGTCGGCATCTGCACGATACTGTACAGGGAATCTCTTCCGCCAAGAGAAGTGGTGTGCATCGGGATTCCGATGACCGGCATCGGGAAGATTGCTGCGCACATGCCCGGCAGATGTGCTGCCATACCTGCACCTGCGATAATCACTTTAAATCCTTTTTCCTCCGCACTCTTTGCATATTCAAAAAATACATCCGGCTCGCGGTGTGCGGAAATGATCGTCATCTCATAGCTGACGCCCAGCTGGTCTAAGATGTCTGCTGCCTTTGCCATGATCGGCATATCTGAATCACTGCCCATTACAATTCCTACTTGTGCCATTTTAAATATCCTCCTATATGTGAAAAAATTTATGGTTCCATTACATCCAGCGGCTCATTTAACGGTTCCGTTCCCGGAACGACAAACCGCCCGTTTCTTATAATATCTGTCGTCGTGCCATCTGCACGTACTACCGTAATCGCTCCTAACTCATCATACGGAATCGTAATATCGGTATGACAGTTAAAATATGCTTTTGAAATATCTTCTTTGCGCCTGATCGAAATTTCATTGTCCCTTGCGATGATCGCTTTTCCATCCGGATTGTATGTCATGTTGTCCTCATCGTACGTGTAACAGGTGTCTCCGACCGCAAAATGCGGACCTGTCTTTTCCGCAATCAGAATCGGAAGCTTATCCGCGATCTGATATTTCCGTGCCATCCGGTATGCGGTGGTATTTGTTCCGATTGCAAACTCTCCCATCGGAAGTGTTTTGTGATGGAACAGAATATTGTCCTCTATATACTTGCGGTTTTCATCCTCAGAATCAAAATTTGTACAGGAATAAGCTGTAATTCTTCCGTTTTCAAAATCCAGTTCCAGATTCTTGAAAAGGAATTCCCCCAGATAGACCTGTGTGACGTGCAGCTTTCCTTCTGTTTTCTGCAATACCGGAGATGTGAACACTTCCCCGACCGGAATATTGACATCTGCCACACAGTTTTCAAATGCGGTCTCTTTGGCAGGATCGGAAAGCGGATGAATCTTTACATACAGATCCGTGCGGTTTCCGTTACAGCCTTTGATGTGCACACGGTCCGCCGTATCCAGCACATCAATGATCTTCTGCTGCATATTGCGGTAAAGCATATAATCAAGCGTATTGATATGCACCGTTTCCGCAAAGATTTCTTCGTATTTTTCTCCGATGGACGGAACCGGGTAAGCAATAATCGTAAAACTGCGTTCCTCCCCGTGAATGTAATGATTGATCAGCTGGCTCTTCTCGCTGCGCTCATACACATCGATTTCCCTCTGTTTGTCGGTATAGGTAACGCGCTCCTCTTTCTGCTCCGGCGAAAACGGCTTTGTCCCGAAAATTTCGATCACTGCCGGTCCTCCGTAATTTGGAGCAATCGCTTTGTGATTTTCCCAGACAGTACGGTCAACTTCGAGCCCCCGCTCGATGAGTGCCTTATCCAGCCACAGCCCGCGATCCTCTTTGTGATCGTAAGTAAACTGCTTGTTCAGGGAAATAGAGTACGGACGCAGCACCGGCTGCAATCCGATCTTTTTAAAATTGTGTACGGCGGCGCGTACCATCCGCTCAAATCCCAGCGGATAACGGATCTCCACTACCGACTTTTTAGAAATATCTTTTCCGGTTGTTTCAAATCCGATCCGGTATCCTTCGGTAAATGTATCCGCCATTGCCTGCATCTGCTGCTTTGTCAAGGAATGCAGAAAATGTGCGGACTCCGTCTCATCTTTTCCAATATACAGACCATAACGGTACAGATATGCCGGATGATCCAGCTCCGCTTCCATCACGATCTGGGTGAAATAATCATATTCCGGATCGATCAGTCTGCAGATCGCATCCGCATTAAAAATTTCTGTGTAATCATGCATAAAAGAATAAATGCATTTTCTGATCTCGTGCACATTCAGATTCTGTGCATCCTCAAAACAGTTGTAAATTTCCACAAACAGTTCCGCATAAATACACAGATAACGGATATTTCCTTCCATACAGCTGGTATAAATTCCATGCAGTCTGGCATCCAATGCCGAGAGCAGCGGTCCGTATTCCCAGCCCATCTTACTGACGGCATATGCCGGGTTTGCATAACTGTCCGCATAATCTTCCTGCACATCCAGATACAGACGGCGATTGATCTTTTTCCCTTCCAGCGTGGAAATTTCTGCCAGTTTTCCACTCAGGGACGCTTCTGCTAATTTATACAAAACCAGAAACAGTTCCGACATTTCAAAGAAATATCCCCGGTACAGTTCTTCCACACTGGAGGCTTCCTCCTCGCTGACCGCCTCAATGCGCTCCATCACAAGTTCCAGCCGTTCCCAGTATTCCTCGTTATTTTTGTGATTGATCTCTCTAAAGCTCATAGTTTGTTTCCTTCTTATAATTTTTAGCTCAAAAATCCCCAGATATAGGTTCCGATCCAGCATACCATATCCAAAAGGGTCAGTCCCAGTCCCAGTCTCGGAAACAACTGGAAGGAATCTTCTTCCCGCAGACTTTTGGCTGCGATGACAAGAACAACAAATGTTGCGATCATCGCAACGACTCCTGCGCTCCCATAATAAGCAGACAGCGAACCGCCTCCCTGAAAAGCAAGCTTCAGGAACACAAGATACCATACCAGAAGAGCAAGTGCTAATACCGTGGCCAGTATTCCCTGTCTGGAATGTTTTTTCTCGGTAAACTTATAGCCACGTCTTCTCCGGTTTCTCATATGCGTCTCTCTTTCCTACAACCTTTTTGCTTATTTGCATCCATACTGCTCATAATAGGCATCGATTGCTTTCCTGATCGTGTCATCAATTACAATTCTGCCCTGACATTCCCGATTATATAAGTGTTCTACCACTTCTTCCATGGTAACAATTGCTTTTCCTTCAAAACCATATTTCTCATGAATTTCATCGAGTGCGCTCTTTACGCCGCCCTGTCCGACTTCCATGCGGTTTAAGCTGACCATAAGACCAACGATCTCAACGTTTGCAGCCCCACGTACTTTTGGAACAGTTTCTTCCATGGACTTGCCGGATGTCGTCACATCCTCGATCATCACCACGCGGTCTCCATCTTTTAAGCTGCTTCCTAAAAATCCGCCTTTGTCTGCCCCGTGATCCTTGGCTTCCTTGCGGTCACTGCAGTAACGGATCTCTTTTCCGTACAATTCACTGAATGCAATTGCGGTAACAACAGCCAGTGGAATTCCCTTGTATGCCGGTCCGAATAACACATCAAAATCATCCCCGTAACTGGCGTGGATCGCCTTTGCATAATACTCTCCGAGTTTCTTTAACTGGGAACCTGTCACGTATGCACCTGCATTCATAAAAAATGGCGATTTTCTTCCACTCTTCAGTGTAAAATCGCCAAATTTGAGAACATCACTCTCTACCATAAACTCAATGAACTCACTCTTGTAACTTTCCATTGTATACTTTCCTCCTGTATCAAAAGGCATTCTGCCCTTGTTATTTCGCAGTTTTCTATTAAATTTTAGCATACTTCCGGTGGGTTTTCAATGCGCGAATCATAAAAAGAAAGTACGCAGAATACTGCCGAAAGCTTTTCTGTCATCCAGCGAAATTCTGTTTCCATTCAAAACAGTATCGAGGAACTGACCAGCAATACCACAGATCTGCGTAACTCTAATCAGGCAATTTCAGATTCCGTACAGACAATTTCCGCAGTTTCTGAAGAACTGACCGCCCATGCATCCGAAACAATGGATGCAGAGACCGTAAACACACAGATTCTGGAAAACATTGCTGCCAAAATGAAATCCCTGGTACCATATATTCAAAAACAGTAAGCAGTTACCATATCTTTATTCCGAAACGGCACCGATTAGTTCTTTGATATCGCTCACATGATATTTTTCCATGTAGCGCTCAATCCCTTCTACAATTTCCATGGTCACTGCCGGATTCCGGAAATTGGCGGTGCCGACAGATACAGCTGTCGCACCCGCCAGTATCATCTCAATCGCATCTGCAGCATTCATAATTCCTCCCATTCCAATGATCGGAATCTTTACTGCCTGTGCCGTCTGATAAACCATACGCACGGCTACCGGATGAATTGCCGGACCGGACATCCCACCGGTCTTGTTTGCAAGAACAAATTTTCTCCGGTTGATGTCAATCTTCATTCCCGTGATCGTGTTAATCAAAGACAGGGCATCCGCACCACCTGCTTCCGCTGCACGCGCCATCTCTGTGATGTCTGTGACATTCGGACTCAGTTTCATGATCACCGGCTGTTTTGCATACTTTTTCATTTCCTTTGTGATTGCTTCTACCGCTTTCGGATCCTGTCCAAAAGCAATTCCACCCTCTTTTACGTTCGGGCAGGAAATATTGATTTCCAGCATGTCCACCGGCTCTTCTGCCAGCCGTTTTACCACTTCCACATATTCCTCTGTCGAGTGTCCGCATACGTTTACAATAATTTTAGTATCATATTTTTTCAGGAATGGAATATCTCTCTCACAGAACAGATCAATTCCCGGATTCTGCAATCCCCCGGCGTTGAGCATCCCGCCATAGACTTCTGCCACACGCGGAGTCGGATTTCCCGGCCACGGTACATTTGCCACACCTTTGGTAACCACCGCACCAAGCCGGTTTAAGTCTGTAAATTCACTGTATTCTGCTCCGGAGCCAAAGGTTCCGGATGCCGTCATTACCGGGTTTTTTAAGGTAACACCACATAATTCCACACTTGTATTCATTACAGATCCACCTCCTCAGCCAGAAATACCGGCCCTTCTTTACAGATTCTCTTGTTTTTCACATTGGAATGTGCATCTTTTTCTTTGGAATCGCATACACATGCCAGACATGCACCGATTCCGCATGCCATCCGTTCTTCCATGGAAATATAACAGGTCATGCCCTGCTCTGCTGCATATGCTTTCAACGCCCGCAGCATCGGTGTCGGTCCGCACGCATATATTACATCTGCATTTAATTTATATTCTTTGATGGCATCCAGCACATTTCCCTTTGCACCGACACTTCCATCTTCCGTTGCCACGTAACAGTCTCCCTGTTCTTTAAATTCATCCAGAAGAAACGTCTGTGCATCCCGGTATCCCATCACACTGACAAATTCACAGGTGCCTGCAGCCTTGATGCTCTTTGCAAGTTCAAGCATCGGAGGAATTCCGATTCCTCCGCCGATCAGGAAAGCTTGCTTTCCCGGCTCCACGGTAAATCCGTTTCCAAGCGGTCCCAGTACCCGGATCTTATCGCCCGCTTTTAACCGGGAGAATTCTTCCGTTCCGGTTCCTTCTCCCGTTACCCGGTATACCAGACGAAGTGTTCCTGCCTCTGCATCAATCCCACACAGGCTGATCGGACGTGGCAGAAGTTTGCTGGCATCATTACTGTACAATGATACAAACTGTCCTGCCTTTGCATGTCCTGCAATATGCTTCGTCTGGATTGTCATGTCATAGATATCTTTTCCGATGCACTGCTGCTTCAGCACCGTAACATTTTCCTGAAATTTTTCGCTCATAAAATCCAACTGTCTCCCTTTTGTAAAATCACAACTTTATTTTTATCTCTGTGCAAGTGCTCCGGATATGTCTGCGATCATATCTTTGACTGCCAGACGGGAGGCATCTGCGAAGTTCTCCGGTGTCATTCCCTGCTCTTTATACTTATCCTGTTTGTAAGCACAGATGATACCACGGGAAGAGTTTACAATTGCTCCTAATCCATCCTCATTAAAGAAATGTACCAGATCCTTGCCCTGTCCTCCCTGTGCACCATAACCCGGTACCAGAATGAACGATTTCGGCATCACTTTACGAAGAATTTCCCCCTGCTCCGGATACGTTGCTCCGACAACTGCTCCAACATAGCTGTAGGAATCTCCCATACATTCGCTTCCCCACTCTGCTACCTTTTCACCAACCAGTTCATACAGCGGACGACCGTCGATCAGACGATCCTGGAACTCTCCGCTGGATGGATTGGAGGTCTTTACGAGAATAAAGATTCCTTTCTTTTCTTCTTTGCATACATCCACAAACGGCTTGATACCATCGGTTCCCAGATATGGATTTACTGTAGCAAAATCCTCATTAAAACCGGTATATGTTTTGCTTGCGATCTGTACTTTTCCGAGATGTCCGGTCGCATAGGCTGCGGATGTGGAACCGATATCCCCACGCTTTACATCTCCGATCACAACCAGATCTTTCTCGTGGCAGTAATCTACCGTCTTCTGGAATGCCGCTACACCGGCCACACCAAACTGCTCATACATCGCGATCTGCGGCTTCACTGCAGGAATCAGGTCGTATGTTGCATCAACAATAGCTTTATTGTACTGCCAGATGGCTTCTGCTGCTCCCTCTAACGTCTCACCGAACTGAGCGAACGCTGCTTTTTGTATGTGCTCCGGCACATAAGAAAGCATCGGATCGAGTCCCACAACGATAGGTGCGTTGGTCTTTTTAATTTTTTCTACTAATTTGTTGATCATGTGATTGATTTCCCTTCTTAATTTATTACTTATTTAATTCATTAAATACAACTTCGCCGTCACAGATCGTGCACTTTACACGTCCCGTAACTTCTTTCCCGTCAAACGGTGTATTTCTTCCCTTGGAAGCAAATGTGTTTTTGTCAATGCGGTAGGTTTCCTCTGGATCAAAGATCACGACATCTGCCGCTTTTCCCGGCTGGATATCTCCCTTATCAATACCGACAAACTGTGCCGGATGGTAACTCATACACGCTGCCATCTGCATCGGCGTCAGATATCCACCGCGTACCAGTTCATTATGTGTAAGACATGCGGCGGTTTCCAGTCCGACAATTCCAAACGGCGCTTCCTGCATCGAACGGTTTTTATCTTCAAACGTGTGTGGCGCATGGTCTGTGGAAATCACTTCCATAATGCCATCCCGCAGTCCCTCACGCAGTGCTTTCACGTCTTCCTTTGTGCGGAGTGGCGGATTCATCTTGTAATTGGTATCCGCTTCTTTCATATCGTCCGTGGACAGCGTAAAGTGATGCGGACACACTTCTGCCGACACCCGGACACCTTCTTCCTTTGCCACTTTTACCATGAGCACGGAATCCTTTGTGGAACAATGACACAGATGAAGCTGCGCCCCGGTATCTTTTGCCAGAATAATATCTCTTGCAACAATTACATCCTCCACGGAATTGGTAATTCCAGGAAGTCCCAGTTCTTTTGCTTTTGCATCGGCATTCATGACACCTCCGCGTACCATATGGATATCTTCGCAATGGGCAAGTACCGGAATGCCCAGACGCGCTGCCTCAAGCATACCGTCCCGATACAAAGCGGCATCCATGACAGATTTTCCGTCCTCGCTGATTGCCGGACTTCCTGCCTTAACCATTCCTTCAATATCCGCAAGCTCTTTTCCCTGCTGTCCCTTTGTCACCGCACCAACCTGCAGGACATGAATACAGTTCCCGGATTTTGCTTTGTTGTGCACATAATTGATAATATCCGGATTGTCTGCTACCGGCTTTGTATTCGGCATGGTCAGCACTGTCGTATATCCACCATGCGCAGCGGCCTGCATCCCGGTATAAATATCCTCTTTCTGTTCAAATCCCGGATCGCGGAAATGTACATGCATATCAATAAATCCCGGCATCACATAACATCCGTCCGCATTGATCACACGTTCGGCTTCTTTTTCCGGAAGTTCTTTTCCAATCTTTTTTATCTTCTGATCTTCGATCAGGACATCTGCCACTTCATCCATCTGTGTTGCCGGATTGATGACATGTCCCCCTTTGATTAAAATGGTCATTCTTTTTCCTTTCTTTTAACGTTTCACAGCAACAGATCCCGAAAAATTCCCACAGATCCGAATGCCCTGCGTTGTCTTATAAGCGCGTACTTTATAATATACCGACTTCTTTGAGGTTGTCTTAATTTTGTACTTTGTGGACGTTGTAGCTGCAATCTTTTTATAAGTTCCGTTCTTGCTGGATGCCTGATAAATTTCATACCCTTTCGCACCTGCCGTTTTGCCCCAGGAAATACGCACTGCATTTTTTGCACAGCGGACCGCTTTTATATTCTCTACCGCACCGATACTTGTCCCTGCATTATCCGCATATGCCTTGATACAGATGTTTCCGATTCTTCCACCGTAACTGGTGCTTACATCCGCCACATCTTCCCAGCTGCCACCGCGATAGAGGAAACTCTGATTATAATCACAATATACCCGGCTGGTTAAACTGCTGTCACTGACTGCATATTCCATATCGAGTCCGACACCGCTTTTCTGCAGTTCTACCACAACCGCATAGTAAGTTCCCTGAGGTACGGATACCGCTTTATTCAGCCTGATGGTATGGGTTCCGGCATACGTTGTTGTACCGGACACCTTTGCTGCAAGTATGCCACTCTTAGGATTATGCAGGTTTGTCAGATTCGTATATACACGGATCGTATATGGAACATTCGCATCTTTGGAAAGGGAAATTGAAACTGCTTTCACCAGTTCATTATCTGCCTTTTTTGCCCTGAAAATATTCGCTGAAGTCGAAATTCCACGCAGTTTTCCCACATCTGCCCCACCATCATACTGATAATTATAATCATAATTATCCGCAGACTCAAAATCAAAAATCCATGCAGCATCCTCGATGGATTTATCATAATAAGAAAGCCAGAAATAACTGTTGATATTGTTTTCTGTCTTATCCGACCAGCTGTTCCTGCAAAGCCATGCTCCGTCTCCTGCCGGTTTATTTTTAAACGAAGATGCCGGAAAATTATCATCCCAGCCCACAATATTCACTGCATGGTTCGATGCAACACTGCTTGTCGGGCAGTAATAGGTTGCCACATTCTCTCCTGTTTCTGCATAGACTGCAGATCCCACATAGTTGGCCGTTCCGTCCATATACAGTCCCAGCCCGGCAGATCCGTGCTGCATAATCTCACATTTCACCTGGGTAGCATTTTTGTGAATATTAATAATATATACATTCTGCAGATGTGCCACATCCTGATCAAAAGCGTAACTTTTTGCCAGTGTCGTGGTGGTCGGTGCCAGAGCGTATGGTACACGGTTCTCGTCCGTCACCCCTTCCCACTGCAGAAGCGTCCGGCTCGCGAAATCCAAATTTCCGCCCATGGTCAGATAATTTTTATGGTTCATAATATTTAAAGAGT
>ULST01020543.1_pt1 | contig 16560 bp, 15 predicted proteins | sample 1956951 | NCBI WGS metagenome assembly ULST01 (sample SAMEA4835716, study PRJEB28245) | human gut metagenome | biome: gut microbiome; material: fecal sample | place: Denmark | collected 2008 | reverse complement strand
CCGGCTCATACCGGAACCACCCCCCCCTGGCCGTTATCACCGGCTCCCGCCGGGGGTGCGCCTCCTCCCGGGGCAGGGGGCCCAGCGGACGCTCCGCGGCATATCGGCGCAGAAAGTCCCGCCCCTCCCGGACGGTGACGGGGCAGGGGGCCTCCGTCTCCACCGAGGCCCAGATGCGCATGGCGGCGGGCATGGCCAGGAACATCCCGTGGCCCAGGGTTTTCAGCTGACGGCCCACCTGCTGGGGGGTGCCGGTGCACAGGAGCCTGCCCCGGTCCATCACCGCCACGGCAGTGGCCAGGGGAAAGGCTTCTTCCAGCCGGTGCTCCGTCAGCACCACGGCGGTGCCCAGCTCCCGGTTGATCTTCCCCAGCACCGCCAGGAAGTCCGAGGCGGCGATGGGGTCCAGCTGGCTGGTGGGCTCGTCCAGAATCAGCACATCCGGCTGCATGGCCATGACGGAGGCCAGGTTCAGCAGCTGCTTCTGGCCTCCGGACAGCTGGGAAACGTCCCGGTAAAACCAGTCCTCGATGCCGAAGAATGCCGCCATCTCCGCCACCCGGCGGCGGATGGTGGGGGTGTCCACCCCCAGGCTCTCCAGCCCGAAGGCCAGCTCGTGCCAGACCTTGTCGGTGACGATCTGGTTTTCCGGCGACTGCTGGACAAAGCCGATGCGGGCCGCCAGCGTCCGCTGGTCCACCCGGTCCAGCGGCGTATCCCGGAACAGAATATGGCCCTGCTGGGTCCCGTGGGGGGCCAGGGCGGGCTTCAGCTGCCGCAGCAGCGTGGACTTGCCGCAGCCCGAGGGACCGCACAGCACCAGGAACGCACCCTCCGGCACCGTCAGCGACAGGCTGTCAATGGCCCGGGCGGTCTGCCCCGGATAGAAAAAGGTCAGATTTTCGACGGTGAACAGCGCCATACCCGCGCCTCCTTTCGGTCTATGATCACCGGCGTCAGGCACAGGGCCAGATACGCCAGGTAAAAGCTGATGGAAAACGGCTGGGCCATGGCTCCCTGGAGCATGGGGAAATACCACCATTTCAGGCCCCCGGCAAGGCTTCCGCACAGCAGATACATGCCGCAGAAGCCCAGCCAGCCCAGGGCGTATTTGTCCCGGTCCTCCATGCGGTAAATGGAAAAGGCCGTCCGGCCCCGGAGGCCGTAGCCCCGGCTTTTCATGCTGTCGGCGGTTTCGATGGCGTTCTCCAGAGCCCAGGTCACCATGATGGAAAAGATGGTGACGGCCTTTCTGGCCCGCTGCCATGCGCTGCCGGTGGAGGCGTCCCGCCCGATGCAGAACTGCGCCTGGCGCACGGTTTCCAGCTGGCGGCGGAACAGGGGCACAAACCGCAGGGTCATGCTCAGCACCAGGGACAGGGCCGGGATCACCCGGCCAAACAGATACACAAATTTGTCCGACGTGATGACCCGGTTGAAGCACATGAACCACAGCACCACGGCGCACAGCATGGTCCCCGCCGCCAGACCATACAGAATACTCTCCAGCGTCAGGGGGTTGCCGGAGGGCAGATAGATGAGAATGGTGACACCCGCGTGGTTGAAGGCGGGATTCACCAGGGCCGCCAGCAGCAGCACCGGCAGGGCCACCCGCAGGTGCCTTGCCAGGGCCCGGCGGCCCTCCAGCTGCCCGGCATACAGCAGCGCCCCCAGCAGGGACACCGCCAGGCAAACCGGGTGCATCAGCACCATGGAATAGGCCAGCACCAGGGCGAAAAACAGGAAGTTCACCAGGGGGTGATAGCGGGAAAAGGCGTCGCCCACGGCTCCGGCCTCCTTTCGTCATACGGTTCTGCGCAGGGCGGGGCGCACAGCCCCCGCCCTGCGGGTTTTTTGCGGTTTTCAGGGCCTTACCCGGCGGCGTAGCCGCCGCCTACGTCATACCCCAGGTCGCAGGTATAGACCCAGCAGATCACGTCCCCCTGCTGCACCTGATACCGGGAGCAGCCGTAGTTGGGGAACCAGTCATCGACCTTGTACATCCAGCCGGAGCCGTCGCCTACGTCGAACTCATACAGGTTATAGATTCCCTCGATATAGGCGGAGTTGTAGATGGGCGTCCAGCTGAACTCCATGGGGATCTTCCGCTCCCGGCACACCCGCTGCAGCACGTCGAACACGCTCTCCCCCGGGGAGAACGTCACCGTGGAAGCCGCCAGAATGGTGCCGTCGGCGGGGATCAGCGCCCGCTTGGCCTCCTCGCACTTGTCCATATTATCCAGGATGGTGGCGCAGGAGATGGAGATGGTGCAGGTGGCTTGCTGAGAGGTGTCGGGCTTGGTCTCCTCCGGCTCCACCGGCTGGGGCTTCCCCTGGGGCACCGGGTCCGTGTGGTACTGATCCTGGCCGGACGGCTCGGACGTGTCCGGGGTGTCCGGCTCGTCAGGGGTATCCGGGGTATCCGGCGTCTCGGGCTTGTCCTGGGGATCCGTCTGCTCCGTGCCGGGGTTCACCGGCGTTACCGGCGTGTCCGGGGTCTGGCTGCCGCACCCCACCATCAGCAATGTCAGGGCCAGCACCAGGGCCAGCAGGAATTTTCCGTATCTTTTCCGCATAGGGGAACACCTCCATTTATAGCACCATGCGCAGGGACGTCCGAAGACGCCCCTGCGCGGGTGTATTTGCGGCGGTTTACGCGCGCTTTTTCTTGTTCTGCATCAGCAGCACGGCCGCACCGGCCAGAGCCGCCATGCCCATCCACACCAGCACCGGGCTTTCATCGCCGGTACGGGGAACATCAGGCTTTGCGGGCTGATCGGGAGTCACAGGCTGATCGGGCGTCACGGTGATGGTGACGTCGCTCATGTCATACAGGCTGGTCTTGCCGGCAGTCAGGCGATAGTAGGCCGCCAGGGCGTAGTAGCCCTGCTCGGTGGCCATGCCGTCCACGGTCTTGTCGGCCATCAGGTGGCGGAAGCCGCCGCCGGTGACATAGAAGCCGCACAGCGCGTCCACGACGCTGACGCCGCTCTTTACGAACCGGCTGTCGGCGGTGGGATCAATGCCCAGGGCCGTCAGGGCCACGATGACCTGGGCGGTGGACTCGGCGGAGGCATCGGTGCCGGGGATCTCGCTGAAGGTGCCGTCGGCGTTCTGCGCACCGGCCAGGAAGGTCAGGGCCGCGTCCACAGCCGCCTTCACCTGGGCGTTTTCATAGTAGGGGGCCAGGGCCTGGATGGCCATGGCGGTCATATCCACATCGGGGACCTGGGAGGAGGCGATGACAGGCCAGCTGCCGTCCTCCCGCTGGGTATCCAGGATGGCCCGGACCAGCTTCTCCCGGGTCACGTCGCCGGAGACGGGATAGTCATGGCTGTCCAGAGCCAGCAGGGCCCACACGGGACCGTTGACGCTCTGCTTGGTGATGAAGCTCATGGAATCCAGGCCGTCCAGCAGGTTCCGCCCGGCCACATGGGTCACGTCCTTACCCATAGCCGTCAGGGCCAGGATCAGACGGGAATTCTCGGTGGAGCGGGAGCGGTTCAGACGGCCGTTCTCGTCCATGGCCTTGCGCACATACCCCTCCACGGAGGCGTAGTAGTCGTCAGCGCCGGGGATGTCCCGACCGGAACGGGCCAGGCCCAGAACCGCCCACTCGCCGCCGATGGAGCCGGTGACGGGGGCGCCCTTGGCGGCGATATAGCCGCCGGTGGTCTTATAGATGTTCTCGGCGTTCAGCTCCGCCAGCCGGGCCTCGGCGGCCAGGAGCACGTCATAGTTGCCCACCCGGGCCTGGAGCTTCTGGGCCAGGGCGTCATAAGCGGCCCGGGCGGCCTCCACGGCGGCGCGGGAGGCGGGGGTCACAGGCTGGCCGATGGCGTCGATCAGCTCCTCCACATGGGCAACCGCCTCATCCTGGAGCTGGGCCAGCTTCTTCTCGGCAGCCACCAGCACGTCATAATTGCTGACCTGCTCCTTGCGCTCCTGGCGCAGGGCGTCATAGGCGGTCCGGGCGGCCTGGATGGCCTCCTCGGAGTCCAGGGTCACCTCGCCGATGGCGGCGATCTTCTGCTCCACATCGTGGACGTACCAGCCGGTCAGAGGCAGCACCAGCTCAGGCAGACGGGTCAGGACTGCGGCGGTGGTGGAACCGTACTGGCGGTCCATGCCGGAGCGGTAGGACACGCCGCGGTGGGTGGGAATGCCGCCGAAGCCGCCCACCCGGATGGTACCGGTCAGGTCATAGCTATAGCCTTCGGCGCTCTCGGGGATGGTGACGCTCAGCAGCTGACGGACCGGATTGCTGCTGAAGTCATACTGGCCGAAGGGGGTGCCGGGGTTGGTCTGATACTTGTTGCCCTGGGCATCCAGGTACACCAGGGAGAAATTGAAGTTGTAAACGCCGGAGATCTTCTCCTTGGGGCTTACCAGGTCGTGGAACTGGACCTTTACGGCCTGGCCGGGAACCAGCTCCGCATCCTGGGGCAGGACATTGCCGTCGGCGTCGATGAGGTCATAGCTGACGCCCCGGGCGGTGATGACCTGGTAGGCGGCCATGCCGTCCTTCTCGATGCGGAGAATGTGGCGGCCGGTGGTCAGGCCCGTAACGGTGACCTGGCCGTTTTTATCCACGGAAACGCCCTGGCTGGTGAAGCCGTTGAAGGTCATCTTATCGGTAACGGTGGAGCGGGCCACGGTAACGGTGCAGCCCTCCTGGGGCGTGAAGCTGTAGCTGGCGCCCTGGGTACCCACATAGAACAGGATGTCGTGCTCGGCATCCAGATACTTCTGCTCGTCCTTGGTGATGTTCACGGTGGGACGGTCGATGAAGGTGTTGGTCTGGATAGAGGAGCCGTCGGCACCCACGGACACCACGAACACGCCGGTGAACTCCGGCCAGATGGCGCTGAAGTCCTTGCCGCCCATACCCTGAACGAAGGTCATGGCGTCATAGGTCACCTGGACGATGGCGGTGCCCGGGCGGTTGGCGGTCATGGTGGCCAGGCAGGAGTTGTTGGCATCGGGGGTGATGGTCACCACGTCGCTGTCGCCGCCGTCCAGGCTCAGCACCCGATAGTGCGCGTCGGGCAGGGCGATCTGGCTGTTCATGAAGCTCTCGATGGCCTGCCAGTTACGCAGCACGTTCAGCTCGTAGGTCTGGCCGGCATCCATGTTCAGGTAGCCCTGGCGGTTGATGTTCAGGTAGATGTTGCCCAGGTCATACACGTTCTTGTCGAAGCGGTTGACGGAGGCGGCGGTGACATCGTCATCCAGGTGCAGGTCGTCCCGGGTCACTGCCAGCTCCTGGCCGCCGGTGAATTTGCCGAAGGTCCAGTAGGTGACGCCGTCGGGATTCTGGGCCCGCAGGAACTGCTGACTGCCGGTCTCCGGCAGGCGGAAGGAGGCGGTCATGGTGTCGCCCTTGGTCTCCTGGGAAACGGGCTCCAGGAAGGTATAGCTATAGTAGCTGCCGAAGGTGCCCATCCGCAGGGTAGAGCCGGCGGGGGCGGTGACGGTGATGTCCAGGGCCTTGGGAATGGTCAGAGAGAAGCTCTTGGCGCCGCAGCCCACGGTCTGCTTGTTGGTCATGGTGGTGGTGACAGGCAGATAGCCCGCCGCCTTGTCGCCGATGGGGGTCAGGGTGATCTTCAGGCTGCCGCCCTCCACAAACAGGCAGGCGGTGTGGGTGCTGCCATAGGTGGTGGAGACGCCGGTCTTGGCCTGCAGGTCCGTGCCGTCGGGGCCGGTAACGGTGACGTCGATGGTGTAATCCTTGCCCTCCACCCAGCTGCTGCTGTCGTTGGTGGCATAGATGGCGTAGGCCCGGACCAGGGTAAACACGTTCTCCTGATTGGCCTTCACGGTAAGCACCAGGGTGCCGTTGCACTGACCCTCGGTGTTGTAGCCCTCCACCAGATAGTCGCCCACAGGCAGCTTGGTGTTGTACATCAGACCGTAGCCATTGGGCTCAATGTCCACGCCCTCCAGCAGGTTTTTGTCACCCTTCACGCCATCGGTATAGGAGTAGACCTTGATGTCCGACAGCTGTGCATTGTGCAGGCCCTTGAAGGAGACGTCCATGTCGCCCTGGGGCGCGTCGCCCTCCTGGGACACGGTGACGGTGTAGGTGGTGGGGGTGATGGCGGGGGACCACTCGGTGGCCTCCGCGGCGTCGCCGCAGCGGATGGTCAGGACGGTGCCGTTATGGACGGGCACGGTCTCCACCCGGCGATAGTCGGTGCCGTCGGCAGAGAGATAGACCTGATTGTTCTTGTTGGAGGCGGTGGCCGTCATCCGGATGCCGGTGACGCCCTGGGGCAGGGTCAGGGTGTAGGCGGTCTTGTCGGAGGCGAAGTCGGGAGTCAGGACGCCTTCGCTGAAGGACAGGGCCGCCAGGCTGGTGTCGCTCTGGGTGTTTCAGTCGCCGCCGATGTCCGCGCCGTAGCCGTTAACGGTGTACATGACCCGGATGACATCCCCGGCGAACAGCTTGTCCCCGGCCTTGATGTCCTTGAACCCAACGTTGGTGAACCAATCGTTCAGGGTTCCCATCCAGCCGGAGGCGGCTCCGCCGTCTCCGGCTGGACAGGCCGTTGATCTCGCTGATGTAGCCGGACTCGGCGCCGGTCTGGGAATAGCTCCCCAGGGCGGAGACGATGCAGTCCATCATGGAGGACCCGGGAACCAGGTCCACCCACTTGTCCACCAGCGTGCCATCCCAGGCAGCGCCGTCGGCCTTTGCGTAGGTCGTGTTTTCCACGATGACCCGAACCTGGCCGTCGTGGTCCTCTGCTGCCCACACGGTGGTGGGTACCAGGCTCAGTACCATCACCAATGCCAGCAGCAGAGAAACGATGCGTTTCTTCATATGCATTTTCCTCCTGTGAAATATTTATGCCCAGCCGTTTCCGGCAAGTCAACGAAGTGTGTCTGCGGCGGAGGAAAAGCAGATACACACCCGGTGCAAAAACCGCCGGTCCATCCCCTGAAAAAGGAGACACCGGCGGCGCATGGATCCTGTCTGCGCCCAACGAAGAAAACGCCCGCCGCGCTGAATGTCCTCCGCCGTGCAATTCTCCTGCCTCGCGCCGTGGAGCCGATGGCTCCTCGTTTGCATCCTACCTTCTCGGGGGGGTCTCCCAATGGCGGACTTTCGTCCCGGCGGCCAAGGCCGCTTCGGTGCATTCTTGCGCCCACAGTGCCGTTCGCGTGGGGTTTCCGACCCCGTTTCTTTTAGGCAGGCACCTGACCGTTTTCCGGCCTTTGCGGTACCCGCCGCACAGCATCCTCGGACATGATTCACTTTCCGGCCCCGTGTCCCCACAGAGCCATTCTTATCATACACGATTCCCCCGGAAAAGTCAACGGTCCGCCCCATGCAAAACGGCTCTGTATTGCAGGACTGCAAAAAACCGCCGCAGCGGCGCGGAGTCCCCTTGTTTTGCCGGAAAAAAGGATGTATAATCAAGGCCAGTGGGACAGGGCGAGAAAACCGCGGGATGCTCCCCGGGAAAGCCTGTCCGCATCCGTCAAAGAAGCAAAGGAAGAGCACTGTCATGGAAATTTTGCACGAGATCAACCCGGCGCTGGAGGCTCTGGCGTACTTAGGCTCCCGGGCCAACGGCCATACCCTGGACCGGCTGGAGGAGCGCTTACAGGCCCGGGGCGTCCGGAAGGCGGAGCCCTTCCATCGGGCCAGCGCCGCCCTGCGGGAGCTGCTGCAGGACCTGGACACGGAGGTTTCCGTCCCGGCAGAGACCCTGCAGCGTCTGTTCGGCGACATCAAGGGCTTTTCCTACAGCACCATCGGATCCTATAGTCCGGCTTTTCTGTTCTTCTATCCCATGCTGTCCCGCCGGCAGGACTTTGAGACCCTGATGCAGCAGATGGAGCGCCTGACGCCGGACGAGACGGCGCGAAACATGATGATCTCGCTGAGCCTGGAGGAGCAGTCCGGCCCTGCCGCCGGGGCTGCCGCAAAGCTGGTTTCCCGGGTGCTGGCGCTGACGATCCCCACGGAGAGCCGCCTGGCTCTGCTGGAGATCCACCAGAATTACCGGACTCTGCTGCCGGAGATCGCAGCCTGTCTGCGCCCGGCCATAGCGGCGCTGGAGACGGAGTCCGGCCGCATTCAGGAGATCATAGAGGCCTTCTGCCGGGAGGTGGAGGGCCTGGGGACGGAGAGCTATCTCCGGGAGACCTCCAGCCTGGCCATCACGCCGGAGGTGCATTATCACCTGATTCCCTTTCTGATGGGACCGGATACCAACCTCTCCATGGAGCAGGAGGACGGCAGCGTGCTGATCTGCTGCGGAGTTATGCGGCTGTCGCTGCGGCGCACCCTGGCGGAAAACAGCAGCGCCTCCCAGGTATATGACGCCATCCGGATCATCGGGGACAAGACCCGGTTTGACATTCTCTGTTATCTGAGGGATCATCCGGCGGTCTACGGTCAGCAGCTGTGCAACCATTTCGGCCTGGCCCGCAACACCATTCACCACCATATGAGCAAGCTGGTGAATGCGGGGCTTGTTACCTGCCTGGTGGAGGGAAACCGTATTTATTACACCACGGACCGGGAGCACCTCTCCTATTTGCTGAACCAGCAGCGGCAGCTGCTGATCGGCGGAGAGGATACGGAGCAGCAGGAAAAATAAAATCGGCAGGAATGCCGCCGACGCAGGGTTTGCCGCGCCGGCGGCATTTTTTTTGCAGGGTAAACACATGGCCGCACCTGTAGGCGCGGCCATGTGTTTACCAGCGCCGCTTTTTCTTTTCGCCCTCCCGGCGCTGGAAGGGCTTGTCGATGAGGATGATGTCCTCTCCGAACCACTGGACGCAGTCCCAGGGAATGTAATAATCCTCGCCCCGGCCGAACAGACCGAAGAACCGGCAGCGCACCCCCGCCTTGGTGATCTCCTTTCAGGAGACGGCCCAGGCCCTGGCGGCGGAGGCTCTGTTCACCCGGCTGTCCCTGCCGGGGCGCATCATTCCCCTGCCCTCCCGGATCTCCGCCGGATGCGGCCTGGCCTGGAAGGCGGCCCCCGGCGACCAAGCCGTCCTGACGGCGGCTTTAGAGGAAAACGGCATCGGCCACGGCCCCTGCTGCGTATTGGAGATGTTCTGATGACGGAAATTTATCTGGACAGCGCCGCCACCTCCCTGCACAAGCCGCCCCAGGTGGCCCGGGCGGTGGCGGAGGCCATCTGCACGGCGGGCAACGCCGCCCGGGGAGCCCACGGGGCCTCCATGGCCGCCTCCCGGACGGTGTACGATACCCGGTGCCTGGCGGCCCGGCTGCTGGGCTGTCCCCGGCCAGACCATGTGGCCTTCACCGCCAACTCCACCATGGCCCTGAATATGGCCATCTGCGGCCTGCTGTCCCCGGAGGACCACGCCGTCTCCACGGACCTGGAGCACAACTCGGTGCTCCGGCCCCTGTATGCCCTGCAGCGGCAGGGCATGGGCCTGAGCTTCCTTCCGGCGGACGGAAACGGCCGCCTGGACTATGACGCCCTGGAGGGGCTGTTCCGGCCCAACACCCGGGCTGTGGTGTGCACCCACGCCTCCAACGTCACCGGCGATATGCCGGATATCCCCCGCATCGCCGCCCTGGCCCATGCCCACGGGGCCCTCCTGATCCTGGACGCCTCCCAGACGGCGGGGGCCGTCCCCCTGGACATGACGGCCCTGGGGGCGGACGTTCTGTGCTTTACCGGCCACAAGAGCCTGCTGGGACCCCAGGGCACCGGCGGCCTGTGCATCCGCCCGGGGGTGGAACTGCGGCCCCTGCTGCGGGGCGGCAGCGGCGTCCACTCCTTCGACCCGGACCAGCCCGCCGCCTACCCCACCCGGCTGGAGGCCGGGACCCTCAACAGCCACGGGCTGGCGGGGCTTCACGCCGCCCTGGAGTATCTCCTGGCAGAGGGGGTAGAGAATCTGTACGCCCGGGAGCACACCCTGATGCGGCGGTTTTACCTGGGGGTCCGGGACATTCCCGGCGTCCGGATATACGGCGACTTTTCCGCCCCTTGCCGGGCCGCCATCGTGTCCCTGAACATCCGGGACCTGGACTCCGGCGAGGTGTCCGACGCCCTCTTACAGGGCTGGGGCATCGCCACCCGCCCCGGGGCCCACTGCGCCCCCCGGCTCCACCGTGCCCTGGGCACAGAGCGCCAGGGTATCGTGCGCTTCAGCTTCTCCCCTTTCAACACCTCTCAGGAGATCGACACCGCCGTCCGGGCGGTGGCCGACCTGGCCCGATAAAATTTCAGCACCCCCCGGCGCGTCTGCGCCGAGGGGTGCGTTTTTGTCCCGCTTTATCCCGGGTCTGTCCCGGGGGTGTCCCGCCCTGTTCCGGGACCGTCCGCGGAGGTTTTACAGCCGGACGCCGCTGTCCACCACCACGGCCCGGGCATAGGCCAGCTTCAGGTCGTGGCTCAGCTGCATGGGGGGCAGCTGCTGGCGGATGTGCTCCACCGGCACGCCGAACTGCCGGGACATCTCCTGATACCGGCGCTCCACGTCCTCATCCGTGACGCGGATGTGCTCCAGCCGGGCGATCTCCGTCATGGCCAGCTCATACCGGGCGGACTCCAGGGCGTTCTCCCGGGCGTGAGACCGCAGGTCCTCCTCCGTCATGCCGGCCATCTGCAAATAGTCGGACAGGGAGGCTCCCTGGCTCATCAGGCGGCTTTCCAGCTCATGCAAAAGCCCGGTGAGCTGGCTTTCCACCATGGAATCCGGGACCCGGACCTCCATGCCGTCCAGCACCTGGCGCACCAGGGCGTCGGCGTAGGCGTCCCGGGCCTGGGCCTCCTTGCGCTGGAGGGCGGCGGACATGATGGCCTGGCGCAGGGACGCCGCATCAGAAAAGCCCTGGGCCCGGGCAAATTCGTCGTTCAGCTCCGGCATACTGCGGCGGACGATGCGGTGGGCCTTCACCCGGAACACCGCCGCCTTCCCCGCCAGCTCCGGGGTGTACTGCTGGGGGAAGGTCACATGGATCTCCCGCTCCTCCTCCGGGCGGATCCCCGCCACCTGCTCCTCGAAGCCGTCGATGAACATGCCGCTGCCCAGCAGCAGGGGATAGTTCTCGGCCTTGCCGCCGTCGAAGGGCACGCCGTCCACGGAGCCGTCGAAGTCCAGGGTCACCTCGTCGCCCATGGCGGCCCGGTCCCGCTCCTCCTCCACCAGGTGGGCCTGGAGCCACTCGCTTTCGGCCTTGTCCACATCATCGTTGGACAGCTCCGCCTGGGGCATGGGGGCGGCCAGACCCTTGTACTTGCCCAGCTTTACCTCCGGATACAGCTCCGCCAGGGCGGCGAAGGTGAAGCCCTCCGGCCCGATGTCCACGATGCGCAGCTCCGGCGCTCCGGCCACCAGGATCTCCTCCTGGCCGAAGGCCTCCACCAGAGCCCGGGGGAAGGTCTCGTTCACCGCCTCCTGATAGAACACGTCCGGGGCGTAGGCCTGCTCCAGAGCCTGACGGGTGGCCTTGCCGGGGGCGCAGCCGTCCACGGGGTACAGGTCCCGGTTGGCCTGATAGGCGTCGTCCAGGGCCTTCTGCCACTCCGGCTTCTCCACCCGGATGGTCAGCTCCACCCGGTTGTTGTCCTTGGTTTCTTTTTTCAGTATGGTCATGGGATATCCTCCAAATTTATGATCTTGTCCCCCTATTATACCGGAAAAGCCCCGCCGCCGCAACCGTTTCCAATTGTAAAAAAACTGTGACATATATCACTTTCCCCTTTTCTTTTTCCGCGCATTATGGTATCATCTATTGCACTATCACTTTCGGAGGAATACCATGGAAACCGTTAAGAAATTCATCAAGGAACACCCGCATATGTGGTGGGGGCTGTATCTGCCGGTGTACCTGACCATGTTTTTCATCATCGAGCATCTCATCACCGACAACTACTGGGCCACCCAGACGGCCATCGACGACTATATTCCCTTCTGCGAGTGGTTCATTTTCCCCTATGACGCCTGGGCCTTCCTGCTGGTGGCCATCGGCCTGTACCTGATCGTCAAGGACGGCGAGGGCTTCCGGCGGTATATGTGGACCATTATGATTACCTTCACCACTGCCACGGTGTTCTGTGCCCTGGTGCCCAACGGCCAGGACCTGCGCCCGGCGGTAATGGAGCACCACAACATCGCCGCCTGGCTGCTGCAGAACACCTATGCCCTGGACACCAACACCAACGTGTTCCCCAGCGTCCATGTGCTGGGGGTCATCGCGGCGGTGTCCGCCGTGTGGCACACGCCGGGTCTGCGGAAGTGGGGCTGGCGCGCGGGGTCCCTGGCCCTGGGCATCGTCATCATCGCCGCCACGCTGTTTGTCAAGCAGCACGCCTTTATTGACGTTCTGGCGGGCCTGTTTGTGGGGGCTTTGGGCGATATCATCGTGTACGTCGTCATCGGAAAGAAAAGAGACCGCCTGATGGCGGAAGGAAAGAGGCTGCGCTATGGAAGCTGTCAAAACGCCGATTCTTGAGGGGATCACCCTGGAGGAGCAGGAGCAGATGCGGGTGTGCTTCGGGGTGCGGGAGGAGCGCTTCCGGGCCGGAGAGACCGTGTATGACTTCGCCGAGGGGCGGAAGTATCTGGGCCTGATCGCCCGGGGCAGCGCCGTGATCCAGCGCATCGACCGCCAGGGGGGCCGCACCATTCTGGAGCACCTGGAAAGCGGCGGCGTGTTCGGGGAGATGCTGATGTTCGAGAACGTGGCCGGAGACAGCATCACCGTGATCGCCGAGGAGCCCTGCCGAGTGTGGTTCATGCAGGACGAGCACGTGACCCGCCGCTGCGAAAAGGCCTGCGCCCATCACAGCCGCCTGGTGGAGAATATGTTCCACATCATGACCGAAAAGGCCGCCGCCCTGTCCGAGCGGGTGGAGGTCCTCAGCCGCCGCAGCATCCGGGAGAAGCTGCTGTGCTATTTCGGCCTGCTGGCCGGACAGCGGCAGAAGCCCAGCTTCCAGCTGCCCTTCTCCCTCAGCGCCCTGGCGGACTATATCTCCGCCGACCGCAGCGCCATGATGCGGGAACTGAAGAAGATGAAGGACGAGCACCTGGTGGAGGTGGCCGGGCGGCAGGTGACCCTGTGCACCCCGGCCCGGTAAGGGGCAGCGCAGCCTGTCGAAAAAAAACAGATATTTTGTAAATTAATGCTTGACATTTCTGGCAGTCATGCTATAATAAACAAGCATTCGATTTGAGGCTGATTTGCGAGTGTGCTGGAATAGGCAGACAGGCAAGCTTGAGGTGCTTGTGTTCGACTGGACGTGTGGGTTCAAGTCCCATCACTCGCACCACTTTCCTCTTTCGTCTGTGGGAAAAGAACTTCGGATATGCGCGAGTGGTGGAATTGGCAGACTCGCTAGATTCAGGTTCTAGTGCTCATTACGGGCGTGCGGGTTCAAGTCCCGCCTCGCGCACCACTTCTTTTCCCCAAAAACTTCATCCATGCGCGCGAGTGGTGGAATTGGCAGACTCGCTAGATTCAGGTTCTAGTGCTCATTACGGGCGTGCGGGTTCAAGTCCCGCCTCGCGCACCAAATCGGACACCAATTTTGATACGATGGGTATCAGGTTGGTGTCCGATTTTTTTGCGCCATGGGGCGGCCGGTTTTGCATGAGTCGGCACAGCGTGTTTTCGCATGCTGTGCGTTGGCGCAGCGCACGGGATCCCTGATTCCATTTTTTTAATCAAGAATCACGTGTTAGAAAAGTGTTAGAAACCCGCCGGGTAAGGTCCCTGCGAAAGCAAAAAAGAAGTCCCGAAACCTTACGGTTTCAGGACTTCTTCGTGTCATAACTCAACACTATAGATTTTTATTTCTATGGGTTATTTCCTGTTGCTAAGCCCTTCAAGCTCAGGAGGAGTATCCATGTATAACTTATCGCTCCCAATGCTATTCAAAAAGTCTTTAATGATTGTTTCGATATCATATTTTAGCTTTTCAAAGAGTTTTCTTCGCGCCTCTTTATCTGCAAAATAATCGCTATAGTAAAGAGGTAAACTATCCATAAGCTCATATAAATGAATGCAAAGGTACCTATCAATATAGTATCCATTTTTACTTATTACTGCATGCTGATAATTAAGTTCAAGTCTATACGTGCCCTCCTCGTCACTTTTTCGATAAATATTCCAGCTTGTCTGATTCGGAGAACAGTGGCTGTACTTGTTTAATCCGTGTCTGATATTTTTTCTATAGTCTCCAAGCGGAATGGATTGATCAACCACCTTATCTGCTGTCCACGCTCTTGCTGCTTGGCTTGCCTTGAGTTCGCCATTAAGCCATTTGTTTGCATTTATGTCACTTTGAACTACTGCGAACAAGCAGTCTAAGGCGTCTTCTATCGATCTCATGAGAGTTACAGCAGCAGAGTGGTAACCAGCAGCATTGATCATTCCAATACTATTCATGGTTCCAAGCAGATGTAATACTATTTGTTCAGCGGCTGACTGCGATGCAATCGATTTATTATTGGGTAATGGATGATTCGCAAAGATTTCCCATATCATTTTAATTGCTTTTTGGACAGGACTGCTTTCTCCGACGATATCAGAAAAAGGAGGTTGCAAGCTATTCATGTTCTCACCTCAATGGCCCGCTTTTTATTATATCACATCTCATAACGGATAGATTTTCGAACCCCCGACCTGAAAATCACGGTGTGCGAAAAGACTCTTCAATCTTTATTGCGGTTTCTCTGTATCATCAGCCGCTTCAAGCTGCAGAATCCTGTGATCCTCCGTCAGCACCTTCATCTGGCTAATAGCAATGGCGTTGAGCTTTGCCAGCCGTTCAGGCTGCGATATTCCTTCATTAATGAACACGGCATTCAGATTTTCCAAGTTTGACAGGCACACAAGCTACGATACATTCGCATAGTCCCGGATGTTCCCCTTGAGATCCGGATGGGAATCCCGCCACTGCTTGGCCGTCATGCCGAACAGAGCCATGTTCAGGACATCCGCCTCATTGGCATAGACCAAGGAAATCTGACGAGCGGACAGTTCAGGCGGAATCAGATTTTCCTTGATGGCATCCGTATGAATGCGATAATTGATCTTGGCAAGGTTGCGCTTGATATCCCAGCCAAGTTGTTTCATCTCCTCGGTCTTGAGCCGTTCAAACTCTTTGACTAAGTAGAGTTTGAACTCCACGGAGATCCATGAGGCAAACTCAAATGCGATTTCCTTATGAGCGTAGGTCCCACCATAGCGACCGGCCTTGGAAACAATGCCAATGGCACCGGTCGCGTCCACCCACTTCTGCGGCGTCATCACAAAGCTGTTCAGCCCTGCCTGACTTCTAAACGCATCGAATCCGACACGGTTAAAATCTGGATTGTAGAGTGTTTCCCACACACCGAGAAACTCGATGGTGTTTCTATTGCGAAGCCAGTTTTGAATGATGTACCGTGGATTGTCATTATTCTTGATTTTTGCAATGTCTGTCAAGCTGAGAAAGTCATCACGCTTGAGATCCCACTGCACATTGATCTCCGTTCCGCGAACAATTAGCTTATCCATCTTCACCGCACCTCCCAGCAGTTAACTCTTTTAAAAGTCCTTGGCAGCCATCCAGCACATCCTGCCAGGTCGCCTCGAAGTCCTCGGTGTACCACGGGTCTGCCACATTGCCGGGACGAGCGGTGTGGTCCATCAGGAGGGACATCTTTTCGGCATAGTCGCCGCCGCAGATGCGGTACATATCCCGGAGGTTGTCCTGATCCATGCCGATCAGGAGATCGTATTCGTCGTAATCCCGATTTGTTAACTGTCGTGCGGCATGGCCGTTGCAGGAGATCCCGTGCTCGGCCAGCTTGCGCCGTGCCGGAGGATAGACCGGGTTGCCGATCTCCTCTCGGCTGGTGGCTGCCGATTCGATATAAAACCGTGATGCCAGTCCCGCCTTTTTTACCAAGTCCTTCATCACGAACTCGGCCATGGGGCTGCGGCAGATATTCCCATGGCAGATAAACAGGATCTTCTTCATACTGTGTTCTCTCCGAATTCTCATCGTTGTCCTCATTATACCACGCATCGACCTTTTCGTCGAGAACACTTTCCAGATGTGCGAAATCCTCGATCATTCGCAGAAGCTCCGCCTTGGATAGATTCCATGCTGTAGCCTGCCGGATGTACCAGCGGCGTTCCTCTGCGGGCAGCTCTGCCTCCATGATCACAACGTTCTGTGTCCAATTCAAGTGAAGCGCTTCGCCAAGCAGTTCCGGCGTGCCGCTGTACAACTGCCAGAAATCCCGCATCCGGCGCACATTGCGCGGAGAGAAGCCGGTCATATCCGGGTATTGTTCTTTTATGAACTCCGCAGCAGCTACCGCTGCACCCTTTTCCGAGTGGGCACAGACGGCCTTGCCGATTTCGCAGTACAGCTCCATCTGCGGCAGATCTGCTTTCATGACAGATTCCAGTGTGGCAAACATTGTGCTGTAGTCCACAGCCTTTCGGATATTCATAGTTTCTCCTTTCCGGCGCACAGCGCCTGATTCAACGCTCAAGGCAGAGAAAAGCACGGTAACATCGCCGTGTTTTTCTCTGCCTTGACCTGTTTCAGA
>ULST01030876.1_pt1 | contig 17174 bp, 10 predicted proteins | sample 1956951 | NCBI WGS metagenome assembly ULST01 (sample SAMEA4835716, study PRJEB28245) | human gut metagenome | biome: gut microbiome; material: fecal sample | place: Denmark | collected 2008 | reverse complement strand
CCGGCCCAGCCGTCCTGGGGCCCGGGCAGGATGTAGGGGATTTCTCCCGGTGTGCTGCGCCCTACGTCGTACGCGGCCGCCGCGCCGGGGAACCGGCCCAGAAGGTCGGAATACGCGCCGTCGTACAACGCGAACTCGGCGGCCGAACCGTCTTTGCGGCCGATTTCCCATACGGGCCTGTAGGGTGTTGCCGACAGGCTGCCCCATAGCAGGGCCGCCAATACGGCGAGGATGGAATGCTTGTGTCTTTTCATATCGGAATTTTTGGGTTATTCGGGGTCAGTCCATTTTACGTCGGTCATTTTTGCCACATGCCTGCCGGTCATGTCGGTGATCTCCGAGCCGACGTTGAGCGTCAGCGGCCAGTAGGCTTTCAGCCCTTCCTCAGTCCCGGAGAAGTCGCATGCCACATCGGCTGCGGCCTCGGCCTCGGTGCGGACGTCCGCCCAGATCGAAACGTGCTGGATGTTGCCGCGCATGTAGCGGTTCGAGTAGGAGGGGGCGGTGCCCAGCTGCAGGTTGCAGGTCGGCTCCACGATGGCCTTGCCGCACGCGAAGCTCTTTACCAGCCGTCCGTCCAGATAGAAGTGCATCTTGTCGTTGGCCTTGTACGTGGCTGTGATGTGGTACCACTTGTTCAGTTCGATCGTGCAGCAGGTGCCGCCTTTCCAGCCTCCGTCGTTGACGTAGAACTGCAGGTTCGCGCCGTTGTTGCGGATCATGATGGCACCCTTGCCCTGCTCGCACGAGATGACGTTCTGGTCGCCCGTTGCGAATTCGTCGAAGCGTATTTTCATCTCCCACGTCAGCTCTTCCGTGAGATCCCAGTCGCCTGCGGGCCCGAGGTTCATCTTCGACCCGGCGTTGAAATAGGGGATTCCGGCCTTGACGATGTTCTCCCGGAAGGCTTTTATCGCTTCTTCGAGCTGTTTGCAGGCGTTCCGGTAGCCTTCGTCCCGCGAGGTGTTGTTCATGATGTAATAGGCTTGGTCGATGCGGGCCTGCAATGCCTTCTTCGATCCGGGGGCCGTGTCGCCCTCTTCGATCCCTTCCGTCGACTCTTCGACGAGCGATTCCGCCTGGCGGATCAGCGCCATGAGTGACTGGTGCGCTTCGGAATAGTCATCGTCGCTGCATGCGCACAATACCAGTGCCGCGCAGAGGAAGGTCGCGAATTTTTTCAGTATGGTTTTCATGGTCGTTTTACTGCGTTAGGTGTTTAATATCCTTCGTTTTGTCCCAGGGTTGTCCAGTCGGGCATACCGTCGAACTGCGTCTGCGGGATGGGGCGTACGACGTGGTACTCCTTGATGTTGTCCTTTGCGTCGGGGTTGTAGATCCTCACCTGGTCGATGAGCCTGCCGAAGCGTTTCAGGTCGAGCCGTCGCTGCCACTCGCCGAAGAGCTCGCGGGCGCGTTCCTCGAGGATGAAATCGAGCGTCATGTCCTCCTCGGTGACCTTCATGGCCTCTTCGTATTCGGGCTTTTCGTGGTTGACGGCGCGTTTGCGCAGCTCGGTAATATCCTCGGCGGCGCCCTTCAGATCCTGGTTCGTCGTGCTCCGGATACGCGCCTCGGCACGGATCAGGTAGAGTTCGCCCAGCCGGATCACGGGGTAGCTGCGATCCGACAGCTCCGACATGTTGCCCGGCCGGGTGTGGTCGTAGAACTTGGTCATGCCGATGAACGTCCAGCGATCCTGCGGGATGCCGTCGGCGTCGAACATGTCGTTGCGGTCGAAGACCGTGAAGGTCTTCTCCATGCGTTTATGCTCGGCCAGCGGCAGCACGTCGGGGCAGAGGTAGAGCGCCGTGTCGATGTATTCGCGCCACTGGTTGAGCGGGAAGGCCGAGCGGTCGTCGGCCGGGTCGTTGTAGTACCATACCCATTGGTGCAGGTCGCTCCAGCGTTTGTCGGCGTCGCGGTCGAACAGATCCATGAAGTAGGTCGAGGGGATCGCCTGGCAGCCGCCGTAGCCCGTCCATTTGAGCATGGTCTGCACGCCCGGGAAACGGTCGATATACATGGCATACCACGACCAGTAGCCGTTGGCCTGGCGGAAGGCGTCGTCCTCGGTGAATTCCGTCGTCCAGATGAATTCGTTGTTGGTTTTGTCGTCGGCCCACAGGTCTTTGAGCGAGGGGCAGAGCTCCAGCCCGTAGTGGCCGATCACCTGCGATGCCATGTCGGCGGCCTCGTCCCACTGTTCGTTGTAGAGGTACATGCGTGCGAGCAGCGCCTTGGCTGCGGGCATGTCGATGCGCCCCGATTCCGTGGTGCGCGTGTCGGGGAATAGCCCGATGGCTGCCTCGAGTGCGCCGATGATCTCTTCGTAGAACTTCGCGCGGGGCGAACGGCGGGCTTCGGTGCCCTCGGTCTCGTCGGTTGTCATCGGCAGGTAGCTGTCGCCCCACGTCTCGGTGACGATCCACAGGAACAGAGCCCGCATGACATACATCTCCGCTTTGAACTGGCTCTTTTCGTCCTCGTCGGCAAAGGGCGTCTGGTCGATCGTTTCGAAGAACAGGTTGATGTTGAACAGCGCCTTGTAGCAGTGGTTCCACAGCCATGCCACATTGCCGTTGGTGGCGTCGAGCCCGTAGTAGTCGCACAGGCCCACATCGCCCTGGTTCTTGCCGCGCAGGTAGATGTCCGTCCCCAGCTCGGTCATCAGCGGCCACTGTCCGTCGCCGCCGTAGAGGTTGTTGATCTTGGTGTAGCTCTGGTATACCAGCGCCTTGATGCCGTTTTCCTCCTTGAATATCTCGGTCGTCGACCCGTAGGTTTCTTCTTCGAGGAAGCTCTGGCATCCGGTCAGCCCTATCGTAAGTGCCGCCGCAAACAGGATGAATATCTTTTTCATGGTCTGGTTTTCGAATTTTTAAGTTAGAACTGGACATTCGCGCCGAAGATATAGAACGACTCCCACCACGAGATGCCGCCCGTGTTCTGGAACTGGCTGTAACGCCACGGGGTGTTCATGGTCACATAGAAGCGCGTCTTCTTCACCACGCGCCCCATCCATGCCCGGGGCAGGGTGTAGCCGAGCGTGATGTTGCGGATGTTTACGTAGCTGTTCTTGTAGTAGCCCGTGGCGTCGAGGTATTTGATCGACTGTCCTTCGACCGGGCGTGGATGTCGGTCGGAGGGTCTTTCGGGCGTCCAGTAGTCGATCTTGTAGGTGTTCCAGCGCCCGAGCTGGTTCGCCCATTCGCTCGTGCTGCGGCCGTCGTGGGCCAGCGAGCCGAACTCGCCGTATACGTCGACCGAGAAGTCGATGTTCTTCCACTCCGCATTGATCTGCAGCCCGCCGACCCAGTCGGGGCGTGTCGTGCCGAGGATCGTGCGGTCGTTGCCGTCGATCTTGCCGTTGCCGTCCAGGTCGGCGACCTTGACCTCGCCGGGTTTCTGTCCGTAGATCGCAGCCAGGTCGGCTTCGTTTTCCTGCCAGATGCCTACCTGTTTGTAATTATAGTGTACGCCGTTGACCGGATAGCCTACGAACAGGCCGTTGTTGATGTCTTCCTTCATCTTGGGATCCTGCAGGCGTACCAGCTCCTCCTTGTTGCGGTAATACGAGAGGTTCACCCCCAGGTGGAAGTCCTTCGTTTCCACGGGGACGGTCGAGAGGCTTACCTCCCAGCCGCGGTTGCGGGTGTCGCCGATGTTCGTCCACGCCCGGTTGAAGCCCGAAGTATAGGGCAGCACCTTGAGGTAGAGCAGGTCGTAGCTCTTCGAATCGTAATAGTCGATCGTGCCGTGGATACGTCCCTTGAGGAACCCGAAGTCGAGGCCGATGTCGAGCATCTTGTTGCGCTCCCACTCCAGGTCGGGCGTCGGGCGGGTTTCGGGTTCCAGCCCCGGGCGGTGCAGCTCACCGCCGTTGAAATTGGCGTATTTGCCGTGCAGCGTACCTGCCGTGGCATAGGCCGCGATCGAGTAATTGCCCGTCATGCCGTACGAGGCGCGCAGCTTGAGGTTCGAAATCCATTCCACGTCCTTGAGGAAGGGCTCTTCCGAAATGCGCCACGCGATGGCCCCCGAAGGGAAGAAGGCCCATTTATGCCCCGGCGAGAGCTGCGACGCACCGTCCTCGCGGAACGACGCGGTGATGATGTACCGGTCGTCGTAGGAGTATTGCACGCGCCCGACGACCGAAACCATCTGGCTGCGGACGAAGCCCGAGGACAGGCTTTTCGAATCGGTCAGGCGCCCCATGTTGTACCACAGGTAGGCGGGCGATTCCTGGTCTTTGCCCGACATCGAGGCATTGACCGTCTGGCGGTTCTGCATTTCATAGACGGCCGTCAGGTCGATATTGTGCCTGCCGAATTGACGTTTGTAGTTGAGCACGTTGTTCCAGACCCAGTTGGCCTTGCGGTTGTTGTGCATGGAGGCCACGTTGCGCTCGTCGGTATACGATACCGAGCGGTTGTCGTAGTAATAGCCGCGCGACGAGAAGGCGGGGCTGTATGCGAAGTTGGTATTGAACGTGAGCCCCTTCGCCAGGTCGATCTGGGCGAAGAAGCGCAGGAAGAGTTTCCACTCCTCGGTCTTGTCCTTATATACGTCGTCGCTCTCGTTCATGTAGGGGTTCTTCACGAACGGGTCGCCGAAGGGGTAGACGTTGTAGCTGCCGTCCTCGTTGCGGGTCTGCGTGAGCGGGGACATGTGCAGGAACTGGTTGAACATATCCGGCTTGTCGTTCTTGACGATGTAGTATGCGCGGCTCGAAAGTCCTACCTTGAGGAACGGCAGCACCTTGTGCGAGAGGTCTGCGGTCAGGTAAAAGTGGTCGTGCCCCGCGTTTTTGTAGCGGCTGTCTTCGTTCTTGTAGTTGAATGCGATTTTGTAGGCGCTTTTGTCCGTTGCCGCCGAAATGGTCAGCGAGTGGCTTGTCCACAGGCGTTTCTTGTTGAAATACTTTCCCATCCAGTCATTGTCGACCTTGCCCATGTTGGCCAGTTCGATCCCGAAAAACGCCTTTGCGTCGTCGGCTTCGCTGTGCCAGGTGCCTGCCGCGCGGCTCGCCTCGCGCTGAAATGCGATGTATTCGTCGGCGTCCATTACGTCGAGCGACCCCCAGTTGTTGACGCCTGCACCCACGAACCCGTCGTAGGTTACCGTCGTCTTGCCCTGTCTGGCCTGTTTGGTCGTAATCAGGATAACGCCGTTGGCGCCGCGGGCGCCGTAGATGGCCGTCGAGGACGCGTCTTTCAGCACGTCGATCGACTCGATGTCCCCGGGGTTGATCGAGGCCAGCGTTTCGTCGTAGGGAATGCCGTCGAGGACGATCAGCGGGTCGTTGCTGGCATTGCGCGAGCGGGTGCCGCGTATGCGGATCGAACCCCCGTCCATTCGGATCCCGGCGATGCCGGTCAATGCCGTGGTGATGTTGTAGGCGGGGATACGCTCGATACGGTCTGCCGAGATCGAGCTGACGGAACCTGTGATGTCCTTGCGTTTCATCGTCGTATAGCCGGTCACGACGACATCCTCCAGTCCGATCATGTCCTCCGACAGGACTACGTCCACCGAAGTGCGCCCGGCTCCTACCTTGACGGTCTGCGGCAGCATACCGAGGAACGATATTTCCAGCAGGTCACCGTCTTCCACCCCTTCGAGTGCATAGTGTCCCGCGTTGTCGGTCAGCGTGCCGCGGGACGATCCTTTTATTACGACCGAAGCGCCTGCAACGGCTGCCCCGTGCGTGTCCTCGACGATACCGGATACCGTACGCCGAATTCCCCCCCCCTTGTATCCTGGGGGCTGATGGTTACTGTTACGGAACTTTCTGCGGTCGCATTTGCCGCCGCCGGCAACATCAGGGCCGACAGCACCAGGACAAAACCGCCTCTCATAATGCCCGATAGCCTGTGCCGGGGACGCCGGCCGGCCTGGATGATTGGATAGAAACGTTGCATGGTTCAGTAGTTTAGGTTAGTGTGGTTTGGGTTGGACGATTAATATTTGAACATTTTTAATAATGTATGAACATTAATGCCTACTGCAAATTTATACATAGATTTTTAAAATGCAACTTTTTTCGGCTCTTTTTTAATGATAATTTGTCAACGGCCGCCGGATATCCCTTTTCCGGTGGATTCTCGGTATCTCTGTGGATAATACCTGTTTGCCTGCATGTTTTTTGCCGGAACGGGGCGGAGCCGGTTCCGGATCGTTCCCTGATTCCCTCTGCCGGAGGCCGTTGCTGTGCCAGAGCTCCGGCGCCCGATAGTCGCTGTTTGTATGTACATGAAATCTTCCTTTAAGCGCGATGCTGCCGCCTGCCCGTCGCCCGCTGCCCGTCGCCTGCTGCCCGTCGCCTGTCGTCTGTCCGGCAGGTTGCCCCCGCCTGCCGGTTCGCGTGGCGGGCGGCGTTGTCTGGCATTTCTGGCATTGCGGCACCCGCATTGTTCCCGGCTCCTTCCTGCTGTTCCTGCCTCTTCCTGTTGCTCCCGGCTTTTTCGCGTTGTTCCCGCCCCCCCCCTCCCCGGGCGGGGACGCCCCGAAAAAGTAACGGCGCATCCGTTGTCCGGATGCGCCGCCGATGGGGAATATGCCTGCCGCTATTCGGGGAGTTTCCCGGTTCCCCAGCGAGTGTTGGGCTTGGGCCCCAGCCATAGCTCGAGCAGGCCGCCGCGTGCGAATTCTTCGTGAGGGAACCAGAAGTTGTTGAGCACCCGGCCGTTGAGGCGTGAGCGTTGGATATAACAGTTCTTGTCCGAATTGCCGTAGGTGCGGATGACGAACCGGTCGGAACGGTCGGCCGGGTAATAACGCTTGTCGAGACGGATCGACACCTCGTCGAAGACCGGCGAGGTGATCTCGTATACGGGGCGGGCAGCGGCCGTGCCCCGCGTACTGAACAACCCGATCGACATCAGTGCGCTCACGCCGCCCATTTGTCCCTGGTCTTCGTCGTGCCCGCCATACCCCCGGTCGGGCGTGGTGCCCCCGTAAGCCTGTTCGTTCACCCGGCGAACCCAGTATTGCGTGAGCCAGGGTTTCCCGCCCCAGCTGAATACGTGTGCATTGGAGCATCCGGGCTGGTTGGCGTAGCTGACGTAGCCTTGTCCGTAGCCGAACACGAAATCCTGCGGTGCGGCCTGCTCGAATGCATAATTGAGCTTCTCGCAGAATTTGTCATAACCGCCCATGAGCGTTGCGAGGGCCGGTAGTTCGTGCGAAACGCCCCAGGTGGCCTGCCAGGCATTGGCCTCGATCCAGCCGGTGCCCCTGAGCGGATCGTCGTGCAGCCATTGGCCCTGTTCGTCCTTGGGGAAGAGCAACTGCTGGTCGGGGCGGTATAGCTTGCGCCATCCGTGGGATCGGTTGCCGAAGTAGGCGGCTTCATCCTCCAGCCCCAGACGCACGGCCATTTGTGCGAGCGCCCAATCCTGGAAGTTCGACTCGATCGTCATCCCGGCGTTTTTCGGCTGGTAGCCGTGTTCGAGGTAAAATTCCCCGATTCCCTGCATGCCGCCCGGCATATGGTTGCGTTGCATCGTCCGGAAAGCGTGCATCGGGTCGCATTTGCGCATCAGCCCTTTGTTATAGGCCGAGACGATGAGTGGCGTGGCCGGACATCCGGACATGATGTAGGTATACCCTCCGGCGCAGGGCCCCCGGGGAATCAGCCCGCCGTTGTCGGCATAGCGGATGAGCGAGGCCGACATTTCGTCGGGCATTTCGGGCCATCCCAGCCCCCACAGGACGTTGAGGTTCCACTGCGTGAGCCAGAAGGCGTCGGAATTATACATGTGATGCACGACGCGGCCTGCCGCATCGCGCGGGAGCGTGCGGGTCTTGACCCGGATGTCGCGCGTGAACGAACCTGCGCGCTGGCCGTCCGTCAGGTCGGGGTATTCGCCGTTCACGTCGTCGATCTTGTGGCGGCCCAGCAGGACATGCCACAGGTCGGTGTAGAATTTTGTCCGTTGTTGCTGCGTGCCGCCTTTTACCTCGATGCGTCCCAGCCATTCGTTCCATTCGTCCTGTGCCGCGCGGCGCACGGCGTCGAAGTCCCAGGTCGTGGCGTCATGCGTGAGGTTCTCCCGTGCATTTTCCGTACTGACGTACGATACGACCGTGCGGACATGGATGCGGTCGCCCGTACGGACGCCGTAATATGCCGCGACGCCCGATGTGGGGGAGTCCAGGTAACTCAGTGCTTCGCGCGGGTGGCGCCTGGTGATTTCGGAGGAGCCTTCGAGCGAGTCTATTCCGGAATAACGGCGTGTGCCTGCCCATCCGTCGAGCCGGTCGAACGGCCGGTCGAAACGGACGACGAAGTAAACCCTGACGTTCTCGGGGCCGCCCCAGTGGCGGCCGTAGGTGTCGAAGCTGCCCTCGATTTCGTGCTCCCCGACCCGCCGCACGCGGGCGTTGCACATGGTCGTCGACGCCAGGTAACCGCCCAGGTTCAGGAGTATGCCGGCTTCGGCGTCGCGGGTGAAGGTCAGGCGGTAGAACCCCGTGCGGTCAGTGGCCGTCTGCTCGACCCAGATGCCGTAATCCTCCAGGAAGAGGCGGTGGTAACCCGGCTGGGCGATTTCGCCCTCGTGCCGGAAGTGCGATTTCCAGTGCCCTTCGCCGAGGGTGGGATCGACGTTGCCGGTCGTCGGCATGAGCGTAAGCCCGGCCAGCACCCAGTTGTGTATCTGCGGGAAGCCGAGCACCTCGGTCGAATTGTAGTTGTAGCCCCCGCCGTACTGGTTGCGGTTGCGGGTCAGCGGTGCGGCGCCGATCATGCCGAACGGCTGGTTGCCCGTGATGAAGAAGAAATAGCGCCCCTTGGTCGTTTCGATGAACGGGTTGACCTGCGAGACGAAGTCGCCTCCGGCCCCGGCGGGCGGGAATGCCTCGATCTCGGAGAGCCCGACATGGGAACCCACGGCGTCGTTGACCTCGAATTTCACCCATCTGACCCGTTTGGGCGCGAATTCCACGACCTTGGGCTCCCCGTTGTCCGGGATCCCGACTACTCCGATACGTGTGCCGTCGCTGAAAAAGAGGTCGCCGCCTGCCGTATGCGCATCGCCCGTCGGCCGGTCGTAGAGGACGATGCGCGAGAGGGTGACCTCCTCGTCCCAGTCGAGCCGGATCCAGGGGTAGGGTAATTGCTGCCAGTAGGGCATCTGCGCTGCCGATACCCATTCGCCCGCATTGTCGAGGCGGATGTAGCCGTCGTTGACTTTCGAGGCATCGCCGTCGGCATTGAGCGACGACGATGCCGTGGCGCGGGCTTTCGGGGCGATATTGTAGGTGCCGCCGAGTGCCGGGAACGAGATTCCCGCCACGCAAAACAGGGTTAACAGCTCTTTTTTCATCGCGATGTGCTTACGTTAAGGTTCGTATTGCATGAATATACGAATAATATCGTCTCGCCGGTTCCTGTTCCGGCCCGCAGCCCGGGAATATACCCGTTATTTCATAAAAGCCTTCACGACCATGATCTCGCGCCCCGAGGTGTTGACGATGCGGTAGGAGCCTGCCGCCGCCGAAATTACCAGCGTTTCGGCATAGCTCAGACGGAAGCGGCTGCCGCCCGCGGTTTCGACCTCGGCGCTTTCGCCCTCGACCAGGTTCAGGACATGGCATTTTCCCTGCGTTGCGACCTCCACCGAGGTGTTGAGCTTGTAACGGTGCACGTCGTAGGAGTGGTTGCGGTGCGTGGGCAGGTGCCACAGTTCCCAGTCCGCCCCCTTGTCAAGCAGCGCGGGGTGCGACACCAGCTCCCGTTTCACGGTTTCGCCCTTGCGGTCGAAGCAGAGGTTCTCCATTGCGCGGCGGATGTTCAGCGGGCGCGGTTTCCCGTCGAGGTCGAGCGCCAGCCAGTCGTACATCTTGAATGTGAAGATGTAAGGCGTGGTGCTGATCTCCAGCACGAGGTTGTTGCGTCCCGAGCTGTGGAGCGTGCCCGGCGGTATGAGGAACAGGTCGTGCCGCGCCGACTGTTCGGCGTTGATGTAGCGCGGCACGTCGAGTTCCGTGCCTTTTTCGAAGCTTTCGGTCAGCGCCCGTTCGAACTTCGCAGGGTCGATATCCTCTTTGAACCCGAGGTATACGACCGACCCGGGTGCCGTGTCGAGGATATAGTAAGTCTCCTCCTGAGTCAGTACCTCGCCGAAATTCTTGCGGATATATTCCCGCTGCGGGTGGCACTGGATCGAAAGGTTGCCGCCGTCGAAGTTGTCGAGGTAGTCCATGCGGATCGGGAATTCGTCGCCGTATGCGTCGTAGCACGCGCTGCCGACGACCTGCTCGCCGCCCTGGAACATCACCATGTCGAACGACACTTCGAGCATCTTGCCGCCGCTGCCGAAGATCAGCCCGTTTTCCGGTACGATCAGCTCGAACGACCATGCGTAATTGGGCACGTCGTGGGGCAGTGCGCCGATGTGTTCGCGGATCCATTGGCCTCCCCACGCCCCGGGTTCGAACCACGGCCGGACGCGGAATCCGTTTGCGGCGAGGTGCTCCAGGCCGCGGCGCAGGTCGGTGCCCTCGGCCCAGGTGATCTCCCCTTCGCGCTGCCCGTCGACGATTATGCCGATGCGGGGCAGCAGCTCCTTCTTGTGGCGGTTCAGTACGACCCAGTCGACGAAATAGAATCGCTTGTACATCTTTTTCGGGGGCTCGGGCTGCGTGGCCCCCAGGTTGGCGATGCTGCCCGCACGCGAGCGGAACTGGATCTCGTTCTTCGGGATGTCGATATAGACCAACTCGCCCTGCCAGCCGGCCAGCGCGGCGCCGGTGCCGACGAGTATGTTCATCTCCGCCTCGGGGTCGGGTGCGATCGCCCGCAGTTTTTCCCCGTCGAAGAACTCCTCCAGCCGCAGCGGGGTGCGGAAGCCGAAGATCGGGTCGTCGCCGCCCAGATAGGGGGCGACCAGGCGTTCGATCTCCTCCTGCGGCCGCAGGGCCGCGTCGACGCTCCACCACACGGGGCGGATGCCCAGCTGCGTGAGCGCACGGTTCAGCTCCTGCCGGAAGAGGTCGAAGCGTACGCCGACATAGCCGTCGACGACAACCTGCTTCTGCCCGGCCAGCCGCCGTGCCAGCGACGTGTAGTCGCAGAAAATCTTATCCGGCCCGAGGTCATGTGTCGGGTAGATGTCGTATTGGTTTTTTCCGGTTTCCGGTTTGCATACCGGAAGTGGGTTCTGTGTTGTTTTCCTTAAAAGAGACATGACTATTGTTTGGTTATATGAATAACGATGCTGCGCCGATCAGGGCGGCATGGTCGGGCCGGGCCGGGAGCCCTATCCTGATCCGGTGGCCGTCGGCTTCGAGCCGGCGTTCCATGGCTGGCCCGAACAGCGGGTAGGCCCGCGAGATATTCCCGCCGAGCACCAGCATGTCGGCGCGGAAGCGTTCCGCCACGGGGGCTGCGAATGCCGCCAGCCGCTCCCCGTATTCGTCGAACAGGCGCCGTGCCGCGGGGTCTTCCGCATGGCGTTCGGCAGCTTCGCGTGCGCCGCTTATCTCCTGCCCGGTCAGCTCCCGGTAGCGGCCGCATACCCAGCGGGTCGAGAAGGCCTCATCGACGATGCCCCCTTCGAACGGCAGGCAGTATACCCAGCCGTTGGCGGGCACCTCGTCGCCCGAGGTCACCAGCCTGCGGCCGGCCACGAAGCCCGACCCGACGCCCGTGCCGAGCGTCAGCGCCACTACGCGTTCGGCGTCGTCCGCGACCCCGCCGAGGCATTCGCCCAGCGCGAAGGCCGCCGCGTCGTTGACGTAGCGGAACTCCTCCGTGCCGCACTCCCGCAGCAGCGGGTAGAGCGTCGCCGCGACGTCGAGCCCGTAGATGCGCTCGAACTTCCGCACGCCCCGGATCAGCGAAATGCCCCGCTCGTAGTCGAACGGCCCGGGGAAGGCGAAGCCTGCGCACCGGATGCATCCGATGCCCGATGCCGCGGCCGTGCGCCGGATGTTCGCGGCCCAGGCCCCGGCGATCGTGCGGGCCCCGGCCGCCGCGTCGACTTTGTCCGTGTGCGGTTCCCCGCACAGTTGCCCCGTGGCGAGGTCTACCACCGCCGAGCAGACATGGCTGGCGCCGATGTCCACGCCCAGGGCGTAGCGATTATGTGCCGATTGTGCCATGACGGTATATTTTTCGTAGTTATTTGTTCAGCTGGGTGTTGGGCTCCGCGGCGAGGTTCACCCGCAGCGTGCCGCCGCCGACCACTTCGGCGAAGGGAAGCTGTACGCTCTGCAAGGGTTTGCCGTCCAGTTCCAGCGAACCGATATAGTAATTCTCCGGCGTGTTGCCCGTCGTTTCGATCACGAACTCCTTGCCCGTGTAGTAATCGGGGTTGAGGCGGATCGTCACCTTGTCGAACAGGGGGCTGCCGATCTGGAACGTCGGGTCGGGGGCGGTGAGCCCCTTCGCGTCGAAGAGCCCCATCGAGGCCATGACGTACCATGCCCCCAGCTGTCCCTGGTCTTCGTCCTGCCCGTAGCCGTAGCCGTGGATCTCCTCCGTGCCGTAGAATTCGTTGCAGATCGTGCGCATCCATTTCTGCGAGAGCCACGGTTTGCCCGAGAAGTTGAACAGCGCCGAGATGTGGAGGTTCGGTTGGTTGCCGTGGTTGTAATAGGCATGGACTCCCGCAAAGGCATTGATCGTCTTGCCGCCGCCGAAGACGCTCTCGCGCGAGATGAGGAACGTGCTGTCGAGGCGGTTGTTGAACTCCTCGCGGCCGACCATCTCGACCAGCCGGTCGATGTCGTGGGGCACGTAGTAGGTGTACTGCACGGCATTGCCCTCCTGGAATCCGGCCCATGCCGCATAGGGGTCGAAGTCGGCGATGAATTCACCGCTGCGATCCCGCGGCCGGATGTACTTGGTTTCGGGGTCGAAAAGCAGCTCCCACCCGCCCGAGAGCTTCTTGAGCTGCTCGTAATCGGCCTCATGGCCCAACTGGCGGGCCATCTGTGCGACGGCATAGGCGCTGAACGAGTATTCGAGCGTATGCGATGCCGCGAATCCCGAGCCGTCGGGCGTGGTCTGCATGCCCAGTTCGGGCAGGTAGGGCGAATAGCCCTGACTGACGAATTTTCCCACGTCCAGTTTGCCCGCGCCGGCCGGGCGGCCTTCGCTGCCCAGCTCGTTCTTGCGGGCGGCCTGGTAGCCCAGCGCCACGTCGAAGTTGCGGATGCCGCAGTTGTAGGCCGCGGCAATGGCGAGCCCCGTGAAGTTGGTGCCTACGCCCGAGACGTACTTGCTGCATGCGATGCCGTCGCCGAGCCATCCGGCGTCCTTGTAGACCAGCAGCTGGCTCGCCACCCAGTCGGCATAGTATTCGGGATAGGCGATGCTCCACAGCTGCGTGAGGTTCCAGTAGGCGCCCCAGATCGCATCGGTATTGTAATAGTGGTGTTCCGGCTTGCCAGCGCCGTCGAGCGCAATCTGCCCGACCGTGCCGTCGTTGGCGGGGTAGGCCCCGTTCACGTCGCTGGCCAGGCCGCGCCCCAGCAGGGCGTGGAACAGCCCCGTGTAGAACTTCACGCGGTCATCGTGCAGGCCGCCCTCGACGCGAAGCCGGCCTAGCGCCTCTTCCCACGTGTCGTTCGCCTCGCGGCGCACCCGGTCGAAATCTTTCCTGGCGGCCTCCTTTTCGAGGTTCAGCCGCGCGTTCTCCACCGACGTGTACGACAGGCCGATCTTCAGCCCCACCTGCTGACGCTCGCGGGTGTCGAAACGCAGGTAGAGCCCTGCTCCGACGCCTGTGCGGCTGCGCTCCCCCGCGAAGGTTTGCTCGCCGCTGAACGCGCCCCAGGCCGCAGGCTCGGCGTCGAGTACGGCGCTGAAATACATTGTCACCGTGGCGCCTTTCTGGTAAATGTCGACATAGGCGGGCTCGGTCACCACCCAGCCCTCGATACGTCCGTCGTCGGTGTAGGTCACCGACGCGTCGCGCACCGGGCCGCTTTCGCCCATGCGCGTCCCGATGTTGAAGATCAGGTTCGCCTCCTCCGTCGCCGGGAAGGTATAGCGGTGGAATCCGACCCGTTCGGTGGCTGTCAGCTCGGCCTTGACGCCGTAATCCTTCAGCAGCACGGAGTAGTAGCCGGGGCGCGCCACCTCGTCCTTCTTGTCGAAGCGCGAACGGTAGCCCGCGTCGGGGTTGTCGAGCGGCCCGGGTACGGTCTGAAGTTCGCCGACCGTCGGAGCCACCACCACGCCGCCGACCTGGAACTCGTGGAAGTTGGCGAAGCCCTCGATCGAGGTGTGGCGTGAGTCGTAGCCCACGGCTTCCCAGCCGTTGGGATTCCCCAGGTGGCCGTCGGTCGTCGGAGCCAGTTTGGCCATGCCGAACGGTACGGCCGCCGGGGTGAAGAAGAACCACCGCGAATGTGCGGTGCCGATGCGCGGGTCGACGTAGTCCGTCAGCGGCTCCTGAGCCGTGCATGCCGACAGGCAGGCCGTCGCGGAGAAGAGGATCAGTTTGTGCAGGTGTTTTTTCATCGTTGATGTTTGCCGGCGGCCGTTGCGGCCGCCTTTGGGTTATATGGTTTTCTGTTTAATGTATATACATGAGGTGCGTGGCGTCCGTCTATTTCGCGGCGAACCTGCGCAGGGCGAGGGCGCTGCCTGCCAGGTAGAGCATACAGGCCGAAATGACCAGCAGCGAACCGGTCTGGCTGCCCAGGAGGTCGGTCGTGAAGCCCATCAGGGGCGGGATGACGGCGCCGCCGCAGACCCCTGTGATCATCAGCCCCGAAATCTCGTTGGCTTTTTCCGGATGGCATTTCAGCGCCGTCGAGTAGATCACCGAGAAGATGCTCGAGCAGGCGAAGCCGATCAGTCCGACCAGCGCCAGCATTCCCACGGTACCCTGTACGAAGTAGAGGACGGCCATGGCGGCGATGGCCGCGAAGATGTGGATGCGGAAATAACGCACGTCGTTCATGCGCACCAGCAGGATCGAACCGATCAGCGCACCGACCGTGCGGCAGACGAAGTAAACGCTCGACCCGAGTCCGGCCTGCTCGACGGGGTAACCGCCGCGTTCGATCAGCAGCTTGGGCGCTACGGTATTCATCCCCACGTCGACGCCGACGACGAAGACGATCCCGAGGAAGAGGAGGAGTACCGTGCGGTCTTTCAGCAGGGCGAACGTCGCACCGACAGGCGAGGCCTGCGGCGCTTCGGCCTCTTCGCGGATGGGGGTGCACATGAGCCATGCGGCCGAGAGCAGCGTGATGAGCGCGAAGATCGGGAAGAGGTATTGCCAGTTGCCCAGCGTGCCGGCGGCGAATGCGGCGATGAAGGGGCCGCAGAACGACGAGACCGCCTTGACGACCTGGCCTGCGGTCAGCGAACTGGTCAGCGCGTCCCCCTTGACCACGTTGGTGAGCAGCGGGTTGAGCGACACTTGGAGGATCGTATTGCCGATGCCCAGCAGCACGAATGCCGTCATGCACGTGGCAAGGTTGTAGTGTACGAACGGGATCAGCATACCAATGGCCGTGATGCCGTTGCTGATCTGTACCATGTTCTTGCGGCCGAGGCGGTTCATGGCGAGGGCCGCCGGAATCGAAAGCAGCAGGAACCAGATGAAAACCATCGAGGGGATGAATCCGGCGAGGGTCTCGCTGAGCCCGAAATCTTGCTGGACATAGCTGGTCGAGATACCGACCACGTCGCAGAAGCCCATGACGAAGAAACCGAACAGGACGGGCAGTAATTTGTGGAGTGACTTGTTCATTTGGGTTGTGGTGTTTGTCAGCCGTTGATGAATTCGATCGAGTAGGTGAAGCTGTCGGCGCGGTAATAGCCGATGTTATATTCCACCGGGGTGTCGTTTACGTCGAGCACGAAGCGTTTGCGGACGAGGATCGGCTCCCCTTCGTTGATGTCGAGCTTTTCGGCCAGCTCCGCGTTTGCGCTGCGGGCATATACCATCTCGCGCGAGGTCTTGACGACGATGCCGTAATTCTTCCGGAGGTTTTCGTAGAGCGGGAGTGCCATGTCTTCTTCCCCGGTCATCGGGATCGCGGGGTTGAAATAGGAGATGAAATAGACGAACGGCAGGTTCGGACGTCCGCGCAGGCGCTCCAGGCACAGCAGCCTGGCTCCTTCCGGGGCATTGAGAAACTCGGAAGCCTCGGCGGGCGGCGTCTTGCGGCTGATGTGCAGTTCGAAATTCTGCACGACCATGCCCTGTGCGTGCATCTCCTGCGAAAAACTCATCCAGTTGCGGGCGTTGCTCATCACGTTCTGGGGCGCCACGGTCGTCCCGTATCCTTTCTTGCGGATGAGCAGCCCTTCGAACACCAGCCGGTTGATGGCCTGCCGCAGGGTGTTGCGCGAGATGTTCAGTTCTTTGGATAGCTCCACCTCGTTGGGAAGCAGTTTGCCTTTGCGGTACTCTTCCTGCTGGATCATCTGTCGCAGCAGATCCTCGGCCTGCTGGTGCAGCGGTTTGGAAGAGTTCGGGTCGAGTTGTAATTTCATATCGTTCGGGCTTTTGTGTTATCCCCGGATTATAGCCGTGCCGGGATCGGCGTATAGCATGGCGCGTAGGGCGGTTTGCTGCGGGCATCGGCGCAGGCCTTTCCCGGGGGGCTTTCCCCTGAGTCATTCCTGAGGGGAATCTTTACCCTGTTCGACCCGCTATGTTCACTTTTGTGTCTTGTATATGTTCTTATATTTGTCAATATGTTCATGCAAATAAACGTAAAATATCCGAATTGTCAAAATCTATGTTCCCGATAATGTCGGTACAGGGCGGATATTTTTTTCAAAAGCCTCGTTCGTTGCCTGTCATTGTCCTGTATTACTGGTGATTGCGTTTTTTTTGCGGCCGATTGCCGTTTTTTTTGCCCGGGCCGAGCCTGCTCGCGGTTTTGTCCGTATCCGGATGGTGCCGCGCCCAGTCTGCGCCCGGTCGCTGCAGGATGATAGAGGGGGATATTTGTGGATGCAGGGGACGGATTCCGATAAAAAAATAAGGATGGACTTGTGTCCATCCTTACCGGGGTTGTGGAGAATACCAGGGTCGAACTGGTGACCTCTTGCATGCCATGCAAGCGCTCTAGCCAACTGAGCTAATCCCCCGTTGTGGGTGCAAAGATAACGGAAATTTTTTTATTTCCAAATAGCGGCCGGAAAAAATCGACCGCAGGATTACCATTGCTGCCGTTCGGAGGGGGGGGGA
>ULST01016742.1_pt1 | contig 17526 bp, 11 predicted proteins | sample 1956951 | NCBI WGS metagenome assembly ULST01 (sample SAMEA4835716, study PRJEB28245) | human gut metagenome | biome: gut microbiome; material: fecal sample | place: Denmark | collected 2008 | reverse complement strand
TGTAATCTACATCTCCGCTTTCTGCATCTTTATCTCCTCTGCCCGCACCTATCTGTACCGCATTTTCAAGTTAAAGGAAGGCTGTACTCCTGCCGAATGGCGGGAGAAAATGGCTGAAAATGTAGCTTTTACCTTTTATTTATAGCACCCACTCCAACCAATTCTCTGGTGTTACGATGGCTTTTTCCTTCACATCGTATGCAGTAGAAAGGTATTCGGAAATTGAGTGTTGACGTTGTATCATATCATTAAACCCTTTCCATTATTAATAAAGTTCTTTGTTTCAATTTCGGCACAAAGATAAGAAAAAAAATCCTAATCCCAAAATTTATACTGATTTTTGGGATTAGGGACCCAAAAAGCTTCAGAAGCAGCACGCCCTTTACCTTTGCTTTATTCTTCGGCCAGCGATTTTCAATTCCGCTACGCGCCGGTGACCGTTATATTGGGGTACAAGAACCAGCGTGATGCCATTCAGCGACATGTTGAAAAGTTTGATGTTGACTTTTATCCTGAGAACCGCCACCACCACATGACTCAGACATGGAAGTGGCTGCGTCAATAGACCCTGCAAACAACAGCATCGCTACATGAGCGACATTCTCTGTTGTCGCTATATCATTATCCTCTGGAATCTGAACCTCATTAGTAAAGACATCTTTGACTGAGTTCGGAATCCACACCTTTTTAACTCCATCGCCAATACTGATTGTGAATGCCGTTTTTGTAGGTTGAGGTTGCGCCTTTGGTTGTGATGCTGTTGGAGTGTGTTAGTAGTAATTCAAAAAATATCCGAGATAAACTTTTTCGCTCATATTTTATGATTATCAACGAAAGGAATAATATTGTGAAATACTCAATTATTTGCGTGTTTTGTAAACTTTTTAAGAACATTTTCCCTTTTTCTGAAATTATTTTCTTACTTTTGCAAGCGTATTCACTTATATTATAATAATGTATAGCAGAGAATGATGGACGATATATTGAAACAGATAAACGCTGGCGAGGTGTCGGGGGTGCAGTTCAAGGAACGCATTCTCGACAAATACGATATTGCCTGTGAGTTAGTGGCGTTCAGTAATTCACATGGTGGCAAATTGGTAGTTGGCATAAAGGATAAGACCGGAGAAACCAATGCCTTGTCGTATTCTGAGGTACAAGAAACAACCAACTTGTTGAGTGACATTGCTTCTGAAAACGTAGTGCCATCCATTCTGATAAAGATAGATACTGTTGAGGTCGAGGATGGCGACTTGGTTGTTGCTACTGTGAAGGAAGGACTCAACAAGCCTTATCATGACAACAAGGGAATCGTATGGGTGAAGAATGGTGCCGACAAGCGTAAAGTGTTCGATAATGCTGAACTTGCAGAAATGATGACCGACTGCGGTAGTTTTGCACCAGACGAGGCTGGTGTTAGGGATGCAACTGTCAACGACCTTGATGCAACGACCATCAAGCAGTTTCTTGGCAACCGTTTTGATAGAGTGTTGGAAAAGAAAGGCTTGACAGGTGATGCTTTTAATGAAGCATCACTTGATATGATATGCTCTGCCATAGCTAAGGGACATGACTGTGAGAAGATACTTCGCAATCTGCGATTTATCCGTCCTGATGGTTCACTGACCGTTGCTGCCATGCTTCTGTTTGGCAAATACACCCAACGCTGGATGCCAATGATGACAGCCAAGTGTATTTGTTTTGCAGGCAACAGTGTCGGCAGCAAGATATTCCGTGACAAGGTAAATGATGCTGATATGGAGGGAAATCTGCTTCATCAGTATGACACGATCATGGATTTCTTCACTCGTAATCTGCATAATGTGCAGGTGGAAGATGAATTCAACAGCATGGGTAAGTTGGAAATACCTTATACCAGTTTGGTTGAGTTCACTGTAAACAGCCTTGTACACCGTTCGTTGAACATGAAGGCTCCTGTTCGCATTTTCATTTTCGACAATCGTGTGGAGATTCACAGTCCAGGTGCATTGCCTAACGGACTCACTATTGATGACATCAAGGCTGGAACTTCCATGCCTCGCAATATGTTCCTTTTTAACAATGCTATATACTTGCTGCCATACACTGGTGTTGGTAGCGGCATCACTCGTGCACTGGACGAAGATATCAATGTCACGTTTATGAATAATGACAAGGCACAGGAATTCGTGATTACTGTTTGGAGAAAAGAAAGTAACCAAGTCGAAGTTGAAAGTAACCAAGTTGGTAACGAAGTCCATGATAAAAGTAACCAAGTCGAGGGAAAAAGTAACCAAGTCGGTAACGAAGTCCATGATAAAAGTAACCAAGTCGAAAACCATAACACTGGACTTAGACACTCTGACACCGACTTTGACACTCGACTTAGACACTCTGACACCGACTTTGACACTCGACTTAGACACTCTAACACTAAAAAAGTGTCATTGTCTAATAAGCAAAGGGATATAGTCAATTTCTGTTCAGTTCCTCGAACCACCGCAGAAATCATGGAACGCCTTGGTCTATCCAATCAAACCAAGAACCGTGAACGTTACATTACCTCCCTTGTTGCAGCCGGATATTTGCAGATGACAAACCCTGAAAATCCTACGGCAAGCAATCAAAAATACAAGAAAGTAACAATAAAGTAGAATAATAATTTACAGACATGGCTGCGTGGGGTTAAGAATATGACTGCGTGGGGTTAAGAATATGACTGCATTGGGTTACGGATACGACTCCGTAGGCTAACGGAGACGTATCCTTCGGCTTGTCGAGATATCTGCGTCAGCTGATTGAGTCACTTGAGTTAGCTGACTGAACTACTTGAGTTAGCTGACTGAGCTATATCAGTATTCTGTAGTATTACATGTGTATTTTTTCTAATTTAATGCCACATTTGCCACACTTATACTTAACTCTTTGATTATTAGATGATAACGTGTGGCAATAAGGGGCGTTTTTATTGTCACCTTATTGCCACCTATTACCACTTTTGGCATAAAATCAGCAAAATAATGGTGTTTTTGAGGGATTTGCTACGTCCCGACGCAGCAAAAGTTACGTCCGGACGTAGTAAAAGATACGTCGTGACGTAATTTCTGTGCGGGAATTCAATGGCAAGAAGTATATAAATAATCCCAGAATTGCTCTTCCAAGCAGTTCTGGGATTTATTGTGTCTGATAGTTTGTTTACCATTTAAAGAGGTGAGGAACAAATTCCTTGAAGCAGCGGCGCCAGGTGAGCCACTCATGATGAGTGCCTGGTGATACATAAACATCGAGCTTGATGCCCAGTTCCTTCAACTGCTGTGCCATCTTCTCTGTACCGAAGTTCTCTTCCGAACCGCAGCCCATAAACATATAATGAATGTTCTTGTTGTATTTCTCTGCATCGGCAAAAACTCCATTGAAACAGGTCTTTATATCCACGCCAAAGAGTGCACCGCTAAAGGTTCCAAGGGCAGAGAACTTGTCCATGTGAGGCAATACCGTGTTGAATGTCTGGCAACCGCCCCATGACAATCCTGCCATCGCACGATGCTCGCGGTCGGTATAAGTGCGGAATGTCTTGTCAACCATCGGAATCAGATCCTTGATAATCACATCATAGAATGAAGCTCCATAGTGGCTGCGCTCTTCATCAACATTCTTGCCTGGACGGGCAACGAAAGGCTTCTTTACATCGCCACTCTCCATGACCACAATCATAGGCTCAGCCTTGCCTTCTGCTATCAGGTTGTCCATGATGTGCTGCATCATTCCCTGCTTGCTCCAGCCCGTCTCGTCTTCGCCCATGCCATGCTGCAGATAGAGCACAGGATAGCGCTTGGTGGTGTTGGTTTCATATTCCGCAGGGGTGTAAACCATGGCGCGGCGGAACTGCTTCTGGGAGGCTGCATAGTAAGATACTGAACGAACCTGACCGTGGGCTACGCCCTGCTGAGGACGATAGTAGTTGCCTTCTGCTCCTTCTGGAACTTCCAGACCGCCTGCTTCACGGCAGCAGCCGAAGTAGGTTTCGCTGGCAGGGTCAACAACCTGCACGCCATCTACATTCAGAAAATAGTAGTGGAATCCTACTACCAGCGGATCGCTCACGCCGTACCAGTCGCCATCCAAATCCTTTTTCATCTCATATTGCTTGCCGCAGATGTCGAAGATTACTTTCTTTGCCTCAGGAGCATGGAGCTTTACATAAGCTCTGCGGTCCTTATCTACGCGCGGATAGTTGCTGTCTGGAATGATTCCCTGCAGGGCGAGCATCATGTTTGCATAGCGCTTGCCCATGGTGCGGTAGCTTTCTGCGATGAAGTGGAGACCGTCGCCACGCTGCGGACAGCCCTTTGAAGAAATGACGTGGGCTGTAGGAATGGTCTTGGCAATATCATCAACGATGGCGATATGTGCCCAGCATTTTCCGCCCATATCCTTCTGTACGGTTTCGCCTACGAGCAGAGGTACGTCTTCTGCCTTCAGATTCAAATCCTTCAAGATGTCGTTATATACAGTCTTTACTCGGTTAGGCCAGTTGGCATCGCCGTTGTTGGTTTCGCCCTGATGCAGGAGGATGCCCTTGATAACACCCTGCTTCTTGGCTATTTTTGCCAGTTCTATCAGTCGGGCGTATGGATTTCCGTTATACTGGGATGCAAAGTTTTTCATCCAGTCGGGTTGTTTCTTGAGATAAGCCTTATAGGTACGCTTATCGAAGAGGTCGATGCTGGCTCCGCCCACTGCCACGGTGATGGTTCCCACCTTGATGCTGTCTGGCAGGTTATCCACCATCTTTCTTCCGAAATAGTCAACAGGAGTCAGTCCTGTAGAAGGTCTTGCCTGTGGCGGCACGGCAGTGTGCCATTGTCCCTTCTTCCATCCCGCCTTTTCATCATCCACGGCATACATAGCCTGGAATCTCGGGTTCACGCCCGTTCGGTCGATGTCTTCGATAGCCGCATTTCCTTCCATGTTCGACTGTCCGAAGCAGAGATAAATCTGAAAATTAGGATCAGGCTTTTCCTGAACCTTACTGCCCGTTTTCTGTGCCATCATAGGTAGGCACGCCATCGCGAGCATCGATGCTAAGATTGATAATCTCTTCATAGTTTATATTTAATTAAATTATTAGATTGATTTTCATCTTCTGTTCTGTTTGCAAAGTTATGAAAAGATTTCCATACGTGCTTTGTCTCATATATCAATAACTTTTCCCTTTCTCTCATTCTTATATAATAAGGTGATTCTTTTTTCTCAGGTTTCAGAATATGTTTCATTTTGTTTCTTTTGGGGTAGATGTTATGTTTGATAAAGTATTTGTTACTTGAGGTAAAATGCGTTTTAATGTTTTTATCTATTTTTGCGACGTGTTTCAGCATCCGTTCTTCCCTTATCCACAGACCGTGATGGATAAGAATCCTAACCTGAAGCAGAATCCTGGTTGGTAATCATGAAGTTGTTTTGTTAATATAGTGTTTTTAGTTTAAAGAACTATAGATTGTTTGACAATTAGGGGGTGTTTTGAAAAGAAGCACCCCCTTTTTCTTCTTTAAAGGAATTTACGTATGAAAACATGGATGAGTCGCCTACGAAGTGCTGGACCAATCATCACAGCATCGTGGAATATCAGGGACAGTGGTATCTCTTCTATCACCATAATGATTATTCGCCTAAGTTCGACAAGAACCGCTCGGTGCGAATCGACTCTCTGAACTTCAATCCCGACGGAACGATACAGAAGGTGATACCTACGCTAAGAGGTGTGGGATTGACGAAGGCACGTTCGCATATTCAGATTGACCGTTATTCTGCGCTGCAAGGCAAGGGTATTGGTATTGAATATCTGGATAAGAACAACTGCTTTACCGGCTGGAAGACTCTCTTTTCTAAATCGAATACTGCCCTTATATATAATAAGGTGGATTTCGGTAATGAGAAGGTGGCGGAAATCACCGTTCGTGCCAAGTCTTCAAAGGGCGGTGTACTCGTAGTCAGAGCCGATGGCAAGAAGGGTAATATCATCGCTAAGGTGAAGATTCCGAAGTCGGCTGACTGGCTGGGCTTTATCTGATTATCGAACCTCAATAATAATGAATAGTCTATGAACAACTTTTTCAATAAAATAGTTAGATTGTTTTGTTTATGTGTATTCCTTTTTGGGCATTCCTCTGCGGATGCCCAAAATAAGGAATTACCAGTAGACATCAATCCTTATTTCGGACCAGTCGGCAAGCAGCCTGTCATGCCTAATGCGGCTGGCTTTATTCAGAGATGGTTGCTCCTGGAGCCCATCTCTATGCCGGTCAAGAGCAATGTCGTTTTTACTGATTCTTATCTGAAGGAGATATTCCATACGCAGTATTTCCCTAAACAGATGGAAACAGTTCCTAAGGATGGAGCCGTCGTGAAGGTGGGCAAGGAAAAACTGAAATGGCATGCGCTGGACAGTAAACTGTTTAATGTGAAACTCTTCCGTTTCGCTACTTCGTTTAAGAAGCCTAAGTATGGTGTCTTGTTCTGGGCGGTTACCATTATCGATTGCCCTGAGGAGATGAAAGACGTCCGCTTGTCTGTTGGCTCGAATGGTGCTTCCATGTGGTGGCTCAATGGTGAGGAGGCGGTGATGCTCGAAGGCGACCGAAGAATGGTTCGCGATGATGTGGTTTCTAAGAAACTTATCTTGAAGAAAGGTAGGAATATTCTTCGTGGTGCGGTAATCAATGGTCCTGGCATGAGCGACTTCTGTGTCCGATTCATCGACGGACAGGGCAAGCCTGTCAGAAACCTGTCTGTTCTTGTAAAGTAGTGCAATCAATATAGAAAGTTATGAAACAGAACAATATATTTTTCAGATATTTTAGCCCGGTTGCTGCTCAGCAGAAACTTTATGTCGCTGCTTTGGTTGCCTTGTTGTCTTCCTCTGCTTACGAGGCAGAAGCCCAGGTGGGCGAACCTTTCATTCATGATCCTTCTACCATTGCCCTGTGTGATGGAAAGTATTATACCTTTGGAACGGGTGAAGGCGGAATCTGGTCGGAGGATGGCTGGACCTGGCAGGGTGGTGCTGTTCGTCCCGGAAGAGGAGCGGCTCCTGATGTGTTGAAGATTGGCGACCGTTATCTTGTAGCCTACAGTACTACGGGTGGTGGATTGGGAGGCAGTCATCGCGGTGATGTCCTGACGATGTGGAACAAAACGCTCGATCCGAAATCGCCTGATTTCAAATATACTGAACCGGTGGTTGTTGCCTCATCCTTAGATGATGAAGACTGTGATGCCATTGATGCGGGCTTGTTGCTCGACCCTACTACCGGCAGACTCTGGCTCAGCTATGGTACCTATTTCGGATTTATCCGTCTGGTAGAACTTGATCCGAAGACGGGTAAGCGGATGGAAGGCAACGAACCCGTCAATATCGCCATCGACTGTGAAGCTACTGATTTGATTTACCGCAACGGCTGGTATTATCTTCTCGGCACTCATGGCACCTGTTGCGATGGTCCTAATTCTACCTACAATATCGTGGTGGGACGTTCGAGAAAGATAACCGGTCCATACGTAGATAATGTGGGCAGAGAAATGTTGCAGGGCGGTGGAAAGATGGTGATTGCTGCCAACAATCTGAAGACGGGTCCCGGTCACTTCGGCCGCTATATTGAGGAAGAGGGTGTAGAAAAGATGTCGTTCCACTATGAGTCTGATTTCAGACAGGGAGGACGAAGCGTGTTGGCCATCCGTCCTTTGTTGTGGAAGAACGACTGGCCTGTGGCTGGTGATGAATTTCATGCCGGAACCTACGAGATAGAATCGGAACGAAGAGGCTATGCCCTGGAGATTGCCGTAGATTTCGTGAGAATGCAACGTGATATCGAACCTTTCTGGATAAAGCCAACCAAGCCTTTGAAGAATATTGAACCTCAGACCTTGAAGGAGGTAGAAGCAGGATGGCCTAAGGGCGAGGTAAAGGTAAGAATGAACGATTATATGTTCCGTCCTCATCAGAAGTGGAGTATCATGCCTGCCGGAAAGGGTGGTTATCTGGGTGGCCCTTATTATAAGATCTGCATAGAAGGCACTACTCGCTATCTTACCGCAACCGCTCAGCATGATGTCATCGCCAAACCTGAGTTTACTGGTGAAGATGCCCAGCTTTGGCGCATCGAACAACTTACCGATGGCACCTATCGCATTATGCCGAAGGCTATACCAGGCACAGAAGAGAAGCTTGCATTGGTTTCATTAGGCGACTGTACCCCAGGCTTGGCTCCTTTCGATTTCAACAGCGACAATTCTAAATGGAATTTCAGGCAACAATAAATTCATGATGATTTGATAAGTTACTGAACTTTCGTATATCAGGAAGTTAAAGGAGTTAAGGAAGTTAAGGAGTTAAGGCGTATGTCTTTCAGCTTAAAAACTATGCTAAAAAGACTATTGTCTTAACTCCTCAACGACCGTAGGAGCGATAACTCCTTTAACTTCTGAGCTTGCGAAACTTGAATTATGGGTTTGCTGGTAAAAGATGGTACTTCCCGTTCACCGATATATTTCCTGAACGATAAACAGTAACAAAATGATGACCTCGCAAAATACGAGGTTATCATAAACCCTCTAATAAAATAAACAGAAGTATGCTAAAGAATTTATCTCTCATTGCCCTTTTGGGCATCGCTGTCGTTGGCGTTCCAAGTGAACTCAGCGCCAAGAGCGTAAAGGTGGCAGGCACCCAGAAAGGTGCGGCAGCCAAGTCTATCACCCGTCAGGTGGCTCAGCAGAATGTAACCATCGAATTCTATTCTCCATCCATCGTCCGCATCTTGAAATCTGATGCCGGACTTGGTGCTCCTGTTCAGAAGAAAAGCTATTCTGTCATCTTGAAACCTCAGCAGATGAAGGGCGTTCAAATACAGGAAAACGGAGATATTGTAAAAATCAATTCTAGTTTTATTTCCGTCGAACTGAATCAGCAGACTGGCGAAATCCACTTCCTTTCGAAGGATGGAAAGCTGCTGCTTACTGATACGAAGACCCGTCTGGAAGCTCGCAAGGATGAAGCCAACAAGGGCAAGTACCGCATAGAGCAGGACTTCCGTCTTGCTGATGACGAGGCAATCTATGGTCTGGGACAGTTGCGCGATGTTTACATGAATCAGCGTGGCCGACAGAATATCGTACTCTGGAATAATAATACTTATATCGCCATCCCTTATTTCACCAGTGAGAAGGGCTATGGCCTTTACTGGGACAATGCAGGAAAAACCTATTTCAATGATGTAGTAGCATCCAAGGATAATGGCAACCAGCCATCCCGAACTTCCTTTACCAGCGAAGTGGGAACCTGCGCCGACTACTATTTCATGTACAAGGATGGTACGCAGGATGGAGTCATCGCCAGCATCCGTGAACTCACCGGACAGGCTACGATGTTCCCGAAATGGGCGATGGGCTTCTGGCAATGCCGTGAGCGCTATAAAACCAGCGACGAACTGGCTGGCGTATTGGACAAGTATCGTGAACTGAAGATTCCTACTGATGCCATCGTGCAGGACTGGCAGTATTGGGGCTGCGACTCCAACTGGAATGCGATGAAGTTCCAGAACCCATACTATATAAATAAGGTGGGCGACCCAGCCTATGCCAAGTATCTTCCTACCGATATGAAGCAGATGAAGGCACAGGGAGAACCCCGCCTGAAGAGTCCGGAAGAGATGGTGAAATATGTTCACAAGAACGATGCCCATCTGATGATTTCCATCTGGGCAAGTTTCGGTCCTTGGACAGAGCAGTATCGTGAACTGAAGAAGATGAATGCCCTCCTTCCTTTTGAAACGTGGCCAAGAAACAGTGGCGTGATGCCATACGATGTCTTCAATCCGAAGGCTCGCAACCTCTACTGGAAGTATCTTACTCATCTCTACCAGATGGGATTCGATGCCTGGTGGACCGATTCTACGGAGCCAGACCATTTTGAGAAGCCGGGCGATGAGAACTATCAGACCTTCGATGGTTCATGGTTGGGCGTGAAGAACGCCTTCCCATTGTTGCACAACAAGAGCATCTACGAGCACCAGAGAGCGATGAAGGGCAACACAAGGCGTTCGCTCCAGATGACCCGAAGCGGCAGTCTCGGTATTCAGCATTATGGCACCCTCTGTTGGAGCGGTGATGTGGTGGCTTCCTGGGACGAGATGAAGAATCAGATTCCATCGGGCTTGAACTTCTCGCTCTGCGGTATCCCATTCTGGAACACCGACCTGGGTGGTTTCTTCTACTGGGAGTTTGAACAGAATCCAAAGAACCCTGCCATTCAGGAACTGCAGACTCGCTGGATGCAGTGGGGAACCTTCATGCCATTGATGCGCAACCACTGTTCTTCGCCGATGGTAAGTGAACTGTATGAATTCGGAAAGCAGGGCGACTGGGCTTATGATGCTATGATTAAGGCCATCAAGCTGCGCTATCGCCTTTTGCCTTATATCTACAGTACGGCTGGCGACTGTGTACAGAATAGCGGAAGCATGATGCGTGCCCTGGTAATGGATTATGCGGCAGACAAGAAGGCTTCCCGTCTGAACGATGAGTATCTCTTCGGCCGCAACATCCTGGTGAAGCCGGTAACCGATCCTTTATATACCTGGAAGGATAAGGAGAAGAAGGGCCATACCATCTATCCTGATGTAAGGAAGGCAGCTGCGCCTGTGAATGTTTACTTGCCAAAGGGTAATAAATGGTATGATTTCTGGAGCAACACCCAGTATGAGGGCGGTCAGGATATCCAGCGCCTTTGTCCTATCGACATCATGCCAGTATTCATCAAGGCAGGTACCATCCTGCCATTCGGTCCTGAAGTGCAGTATAGTTCAGAGAAGCCTTGGGATGAGCTGGAAATCCGTGTCTATCCTGGTGCTGATGGTAAATTTACGCTCTATGAGGACGAGGGTGACAACTATAATTACGAGAAGGGTAAATTCTCGGAAATCCAGTTTGTTTGGAATGAAGCAGACAGAACCCTGAACATCGCTCCACGCAAGGGCAGCTATAAGGGAATGCTCCAGCATCGCAGATTCCATATCGTACTGGTGGATGCCAATAGTGGAGCGGGCGATCAGCCTATGCAGGCAAGCAAGAGTGTGGAATATGACGGAAAGGCTGTAAAGATACAGATGTAAGTGTTCATCATATAAACTCTTTGATAAACGTTGATAAAGTGATAAAATTCCCTTCAAGGTATTGGGTACACAGTTGAATACATAATAAATCCCGAAATCGCTTGGCGGTTTCGGGATTTTTGCTTATCTTTGCCAACGTAAATAGTAAATTGTTGATAATATGGCAACGAAGTTATATCCAATAGGCATGCAGACTTTCTCTGAGATTCGAGAGGAGGACTTTCTCTATGTAGATAAGACGGAGTACATCTATCGTATGACTCATACGAGTGGAAAGTATTTCTTCTTGAGTCGTCCACGTCGTTTCGGAAAGTCACTCCTCGTCTCTACTATGCAGAGCTATTTCGAGGGAAAGAAGGAATTGTTCAAGGGATTGGCAGTTGAAAAATTAGAAAAGGAGTGGACGGAATACCCTGTCCTCCATTTTGACATGAGCGGTGGCAAGCACATGGAGAAAGACCAATTAGTGCGCTATCTCTTGTATATATTGAAGGTAAATGAAGAAAAATTTGGCATCGTCAATGATTCTCCTGACCCGAATGTTCGTATGCTTAATTTAATAAAAACAGTATATGAACAGACTGGGCAGAAGGTCGTTGTGCTCATCGATGAATACGATGCTCCTTTGCTCGATGTGGTGCACGAGGATACTAGCTTGGATATTTTGAGAGAGGTGATGCGCAATTTCTATAGTCCCTTAAAGTATAGTGACAGAATGCTGCGTTTCGTCTTCTTGACAGGTATCACCAAGTTCTCGCAAGTTAGCATCTTCAGTGAACTGAACAATATCACAAATGTGTCGATGGACGATGAATATGCAGGAATCTGCGGTATCACCAAAGAAGAACTTCTGGAAAATATGTCGGATGACATCGATATGCTTGCTGACGCACTTGGATATTCTAGAGAAATGATGATTGCAAAGCTCAAGGAGAATTATGATGGCTATCATTTCTCTAAGAAATCGCCAGACGTTTTCAATCCATACAGTCTGCTCAACTGTTTCTCGAAAAAGGAATTGGGGGCATTCTGGTTCAGTTCTGGTACGCCAACTTATCTTATTAATATGTTGAGGCAGTTTGGCGTGTTGCCAACGGAGATAGCCCCGACAGAAGCAGTCAGCTCATCCTTTAATGCACCAACGGAGAATATGAAGACCATCACGCCGTTGCTCTACCAGAGTGGATATGTTACCATTAAGGAGTACGATCCGGAAACGAGGATTTATACTCTAGATATTCCAAACAAGGAAATCAAGGTAGGGTTGTTTGATAATCTTCTGCCAAACTACGTGGATGGTGTCTCTGCCGAACGGGGCAATGTGGCAATAGCCAAAATGGCATTGCTTATTGGCAAGCGCAACATGGATGGTGCTTTGCATCTGTTGCAAGACTTCCTGGGTACGGTGCCATACTGCAACGTGACCAATTATGAGGGGCATTATCAGCAGATGCTCTTCATCATCTTTACTCTCTTAACCAATTACCTGGTGGATGTGGAGGTGCATACGCCACGTGGCAGGGTAGATATTGTGCTCCTTACCAAGACCGACCTCTATGTGGTTGAATTGAAGCTGAATAAGAGTGCTCAGGCGGCAATGCAGCAAATCAATCTGAAGAACTATCGCCAGCGATTCGCTCTTTGTGGCTTGCCAATTACCAAGGTTGGCATCAATTTCGATTCTACCCAAGGTACTATTGAGGATTGGGTGATAGAGGCATGAGCATCATCATCAAATGTAAGTTACATCATATAAAGTATTTGATACTTGTGATAAAGTAGAATTCTGCTTTTTTGCTTACTTTTGCAGCACAAAATAACAATTTAATATACTAATAGCTTAATAGTAATTACAATGAACAAGAATGTTATATACGCAGCTTTGATGTTTGTGGTAACTATGTCTTCCGGCAATGCCTCAGCTCAGCAGTTGCCTTATCAGAATCCAGCCCTCTCGGCTCATGAGAGAGCGGTAGATTTGTGTGGTCGTCTCACTTTGGAAGAGAAAGCTTCTCTGATGCTGGATGATTCGCCGGCTATCCCACGATTGGGAATCAAGAGATTCCAGTGGTGGAGCGAGGCACTGCATGGTGTGGCGAACATGGGAGATGTAACCGTCTTTCCGGAACCTATCGGAATGGCAGCTTCGTTTAACGACAGAATGGTGTATAGAGTCTTTGATGCAACATCTGATGAGATGCGTGCCAAATGGAATGAACTGCAGCAGAAGGGAGGAGATGTAACCCGTTTCCACGCCCTCTCGGTCTGGACTCCAAACGTGAATATCTTCCGTGATCCTCGCTGGGGACGTGGACAGGAAACCTATGGTGAGGATCCTTATCTTACCAGTAGGATGGGATGTGCCGTGGTGCGCGGATTGCAGGGACCTGAAGATACGAAATACCGCAAACTCTGGGCTTGTGCCAAGCACTATGCCATTCATAGCGGACCGGAATGGGCTCGCCATACAGACAATATTACCGATGTTACACCGCGCGACCTTTGGGAAACTTATATGCCTGCCTTCAAATCACTGGTGCAGGATGCCAAGGTGCGTGAGGTGATGTGTGCCTATCAGCGTTGGGATGATGAACCATGCTGCGGCAACACCCGCCTTTTGCAGCAGATTCTCAGGGATGAGTGGGGATTCAAGTACCTGGTAGTTTCCGACTGTGGCGCTGTTACTGATTTCTGGGAGAATCATAAGGTTTCGAGCAATGCCAGAAATGCAGCAGCTAAGGGTGTATTGGCAGGAACCGATGTAGAATGTGGATTTAATTATATATATAAATCGGTGCCTGAGGCTGTGAAGTATGGTGCCCTGACTGAAGAAGAAGTTGATAAGCATGTGATTCGTCTGCTCGAAGGTCGTTTCGACTTGGGTGAGATGGATGACAACAAGATAGTATCATGGTCGAAGATTCCTGTATCTGTGCTTTGCAGCAAGGCGCATCGCCAGCTCTCGCTCGATATGGCTCTGCAGACCATGACGCTGCTCCAAAACAAGAATGAGGTGTTGCCTCTCGATAAAAAGGTAAAGAAGATTGCTTTCATCGGACCAAATGTGGATAACGAACCGATGATGTGGGGAAACTATAATGGTACTCCACGACAGACAATTACCATCCTGGATGGTATCAAGAGTCGTTTGAAGAAAAACCAGGTCGTCACCTTTAAAGGGTGCGACCTGGTGAACGACCAGACTTTGGATTCTTACTTCGACCAGTGCAGCATGGATGGCAAGATGGGCTTTAAGGGCACTTTCTGGAACAATCGTGAAATGGAAGGTAAGCCTGTTACCATCACTCAGGAAAAGAATCCTGTGCAGGTAACTACCTATGGTCAGCATGCCTTTGCTCCAAACGTGAAGTTGACGGGCTTTTCTGCCAAGTATGAAACCGTATTCCGTCCTAAGCAGAACGCCAAGGTATTGCTCGATGTGGCTGCCTGCGGTCATTATGAGGTTTATCTGAATGGTGAGAAAAAATCAGAGAAGAGTGATTGGCGTACTGCAGAATCCCGCATCGAGTTTGATGGCGAGAAAGGTAAGGAGTATCAGATAGAAATACGATATGCTGAGATGCCAAATTATAATGCCAATATGAAGATCAATATCGGTCATGAGAATCCTATCGACTATCAGGCTTCGCTCAAGCAGTTGAAGGATTGCGAGACTGTAGTCTTCGTAGGTGGCATCTCTCCACAGTTGGAAGGTGAGGAAATGCCTATCGAGATTTCTGGCTTCAAGGGTGGTGACCGCACCAACATAGAATTGCCAAAGGTTCAGCGCAATTTCCTGAAGGCTTTGAAGGAGGCGGGCAAAAAGGTTGTCTTTGTCAACTGTTCGGGTTCGGCTATCGCCTTGACTCCAGAGACAGAGAGTTGCGATGCCATTCTCCAGGCCTGGTATCCTGGTCAGGAAGGTGGTGAGGCTGTGGCTCGTGTGCTCTTTGGTGAGTACAATCCTGCCGGCAAGTTGCCTATTACGTTCTATAAAAATTCAGAGCAGTTGCCTGATTTCAAGGACTACAGTATGAAGGGCAGAACCTATCGTTATATGAACGATGCGCTCTTCCCATTCGGTTATGGCTTGAGCTATACTTCTTTCCGTATTGGCGATGCTACACTTTCCAACTCTATCCTGAAGAAGGGTGAGAAGATTACGCTGAAGGTACCGGTAAGTAATGTTGGCAAGAAAGATGGAACCGAGGTGGTGCAGGTGTATGTGAAGGATCCTGCCGATACCGAAGGACCATTGAAGAGCTTGAAGGCTTTCGAGAGAGTGGAGGTAAAAGCCGGTGCAACAGCTCAAGCCGTCATCACCCTGGACAGCAAGAACTTCGAACTCTTCGATGCTGCAACCAATACCGTCCGTGCCAAGGCAGGAAAGTATGAGGTTTATTACGGCAGCAGTTCTGCTGATAAGGATTTGAAGAAATTGGATGTTTCTATTGAATATTAAGTAACTTGAGAAAATCATCAAGGAGCTGAGTAAATATGAAAAGAGGGTGTGAAACTCTTTGATAGACGTTGATAAAGTGATCAAATTCCCTTCAAGGTATTGGGTACACAGTTGAATACATAATAAATCCCGAAATCGCTTGGCGGTTTCGGGATTTTTGCTTATCTTTGCCAACGTAAATAGTAAATTGTTGATCATATGGCAACGAAGTTATATCCAATAGGCATGCAGACCTTCTCTGAGATTCGAGAGGAGGACTTTCTCTATGTTGATAAGACGGAGTACATCTATCGAATGACTCATACGAGTGGAAAGTATTTCTTCTTGAGTCGTCCACGTCGTTTCGGAAAGTCACTCCTCGTCTCTACTATGCAGAGCTATTTCGAGGGAAAGAAGGAACTCTTTAAGGGGTTTGCCATCGAAAAGCTAGAAAAAGATTGGACGGAATATCCTGTGCTTCATTTTAGTTTGGCAGGTGGAAAGTACATGGAGAAAGACCAATTGGTGCGCTATCTCTTATATATATTAAAGGTAAATGAAGAAAAATTTGGCATCGTCAATGATTCTCCTGACCCGAATGTTCGTATGCTTAATTTAATAAAAACAGTATATGAACAGACTGGGCAGAAGGTCGTTGTGCTCATCGATGAATACGATGCTCCTTTGCTTGATGTGGTGCACGAGGATACCAGCTTGGGCGTCTTAAGGGAGGTGATGCACAATTGAAAACGTTCTGGGAGACGGTACCTTATTGCGATAATACCGATTATGAGGGGCATTATCAGCAGACAATGTATATCATCTTTGCCCTGCTTACGAATTTCCGTATATTGGTGAAACAGCATACTTTCCGTGGAAGAACAGACATTACGATGGAAACAAAGGATACCATCTATGTGATAGAACTGAAATTTAATAAGTCGGCACAAGAGGCTCTTAACCAAATCAACAACAGGCATTATGCTGATGCTTTTGCCCTAAGAGGCAAAACTGTGGAAAAGATTGGTATGAACTTTATGATTGATGAAGATAAGACTATCGTATTGGATTGGTGGAAGTTTGGGGAGTAGCAACAGAAAAGATGGCCTTGCAAAATGCCGGGTCATCTTTTCTGTAATCAAGGATTATCTATCAATAGAGCATGCCAAACATCCATAACGGAATGATGTTGCCATAGCCCGTTTCTATATCATCCTTTACCACATATCCATTCTCTATGTTCTGTAGCTGATTTTGCTTTTTCTTCTTTCCGCCAACCTCGAATGTATATTTCCCGTCAATCAGAAAATCTGATATAGGGGATACTGTGACAGGCATGAGAGAGCGTGTCTGATTGAAGAAGAAAGTTTCTCTAACAGTTCCTATCTCCACACTCTTTCCAGCAAGGGTATAAATGAGTGTTGGATTATCCAGATAGATCTTATCCACTTTGCCTAGACCTTGAATGCCACCTGTTGAAGTACGGAGTTGCCCAATAAGTCCTGCTTTCTCCAAGTAGGCGCAAAGGTCGGCTATATTGTTTCTTGAAACTTCAAGTTGACCTCCTATCTGGCTCATGTTAGGTTTGAATGGCGCACTTTGAGCGATGATGGCAAGTAGTCTTTTGAGCTTTCTTGCAGTTGAAACCGTAAGGTCTGCATATTGCGGAATATCGGTTTCTATCGTTGCATTGACTACTTGCTGAATATACATTCTGATGTCGCCATCAGAAAAAGGATAATATCCTCGTTGCAGATAGTCCGCGAAATGTTCTAGAGGCAAGAAACCATTTGGTATATCGACTTCCTGTTGCATGAGCTGGTCTAAAGTACATGCAGGAAAATGGATTCCATGAAAGAGTTCCAGATATTCGCGATACGAGAGTCCTTGAATCTCGTACATAAGTGCACGACGGCTCAGGTCAAATGCCCCCTTTGC
>ULST01021203.1_pt1 | contig 19038 bp, 16 predicted proteins | sample 1956951 | NCBI WGS metagenome assembly ULST01 (sample SAMEA4835716, study PRJEB28245) | human gut metagenome | biome: gut microbiome; material: fecal sample | place: Denmark | collected 2008 | reverse complement strand
ATGGTGTGAAGAAACTCTTCGACTGGTATCAGGAGAGTCTGAAAGACTAATAAAGAATATCGACTATGGATACAGAACAACTTTCTATGACCAAGATCGGTCTTTCCGCCGTCATCGGCGTAGTTCTCAACCTCGTTCTTCCTAAGACGAAGAAGAAAGAGGCATAAATAAGGAAAAAGCTTTGAAAACGAGATCGTTTTCAAAGCTTTTTCTTTTTTATTAGAACAAAAAGAGAGGTAAAACAAGAATTTTAACCTACTAAAACAGTTCTTTCAACTAAGAAAAAAAGCATTTATACTTAGATAAAATCTCCATTCATAGACGTTGAATGTCCGTTCAAAGACGTTGAACCGTCGTTCAAAGACGCTGAACCGCCGTTCAACGTCTATGAACGGAGATTTCAATAGGGTTAAAGAACATTTTATCCTATAATCAACCAAGACTTTTCCCGAGATTAACACATTATTAATACAAGAAGAAAGAAGGTAAGAGAGATGAAGAAAAGACGTTGTTTCTATCTCGAACTAAACCGATTGTACAAGAAAAGCGTGCAAGCTACATCTCTGTCGCCTGCACGCATCCTCTTTTATTTAATCGCGCTATGATATTATAATCGCTTTTTACAATCTCGCTCCGAATCTTGCGCTTGGCAATGGGGCGGTGAAGTAATAGTTCTGGTCGTTATTCTTATCCAGGAAATTCACCTGCTTCATGCCGAAGAATGGCAGACCTAGTGGGAAGAGGCGGGCAAAATCGGTTACACCTCCTGAGAGAGCAGGACTGCCTGCCTGATAATCGAAATTCCAACTCTTGTCGAATGCCAATGGAGCACCCTGGGCTACATCATCTATCTCGCAATCGATATTCATCTTCTCGCTCTGCTTGAAACTCTTGAAGAGAGGGTTGAGCTGACCAGCCACGCTGCTCTTGATATCGATATCAAACCAGATGCCGAGCTCTGCATCCTTCGCCATCTGCGCTACGCCTATTTCTGTAGATGCAAAGTAGTAGTTTGGTGTAAGACGACTGTGCTCCATATCAGCACCATCCTTCTTTGGCTGCTTCAGTCCGAAACGGGAATCGTAGATGAGATTGTTCACGAAGACTGGCTTCGCTGCCTTCTCTACCCAGACAGAACCACCCTTTTTGTTTTTAGAACGGCGCCAGCCGCAGTTGACTATGGTGTTGTTATAGACGGTCATCTCAGAGAGAGGGATTACCTCGCTATTGCCGGCATTAGAAAGCTTGAAGGCGTTGGTGCAGGCGTTGTAGATGATGTTGTTGGCTACATCGAGCTTACAACCTGCCTTTACGTTGATGGCCTCGCCACCATCGGCTGCATTTCCGCTATCGGCAAAGATATTGTTGATAATCACGCCGTTACCACCTGTAAAGTAAGTCTGGTCGTTGTAGTTGTCATGGAAGAAACTGTTTGCCATCACAAACTTGCCGTTTACATTACAGAAGTGAAAGGCTGGCACACCGCCATCGATGGTGGTCTTGAAAAGCTTGTTCTGGAAAGAAGCTGAACTCTCGGTAGGAGTAGCACCGGCATAGGCCACATCCACGTGGTTGAGCACCACCTCCTCAGAATTATATCCGCAGATGATGCCGCCCCAATCAGCAGGCTTCCTGGTATCAGAAGTAAAGATTACCGGTTTTTCGGCGGTTCCCAGGCAATAGAGATTGCCCAATACTACGATTTCTACCGGCACCTGAACATCTGATTTGCAGGTAACGGTTACGCCCGGCTCAATATAGAGCGATGCTCCTACTGGAATTTCAACGCTCTGGCTCAGGGTAGTATCCTTGGTCCAAACCACAGAACCTACGGGATATTCTGCCACCTTCGTTGTGATGACATCCTTAGAACCCTGGTTCTCATTACCATCACTTCCATTACCGCCATTATTCACGTAATCGTATGGATTGATATTATCGTTCTCGCAAGATGTGGAGAACATTGCAGCTGCTGCCATCAACAGCAAAGCAGCAAAAGTACTTATCTTTTTCATTTCTTCTTTTTTCTTTTTTAACTTTTATAATTTATATCTTACTCCCAGAAGGAAGGTTCTGCCATACTGATAAGTTCCCACGATGGTCTTATCGCTCTTCTGGCCCTCATACTCCAGGTTGCTCTTGTTCACGGTCTTCAAGTATCTCTCACGCTTGGCATCGAGCAGATTGTTTGCCTTGAAGAAGATGGAGATGCCGTTCTTGAATTGCTTCTCGGCACTCAGGTCGAGACCGAACATCGCCTTGTCCCACTGGTCGGCATCCTTGAAGGGAGAAACCAGGGCGAGCTTGGTGCCCGTGAAGGAAGAGGCCAGCTGCGCATTCCAGCCATGCTCCGTATCCTTATATAATAAGGAGATGTTGGCGGTATGAGGAGCCTGGTTAACCAGCGGACGGGTCTGGGTTACACCCGTCTTATACTCGGCACTACCCTCCTGGTACTCACGCTTCGAAGTGGTGATTTCAGAATGGGTGTAAGTATAATTCGCCTTTACTCCGAAGTGGCGGATATACTTGATTACGTCGATTTCGAAGCCCATGTTCTTGGCATTACCCAGGTTATCAGGCATGTAATAGGCATCGGTTCCGGCTCCAATCTTGCCATCCGATGTTACGAACACCTGCTCTATAGGGTCTTTCAGATACTTATAGAATACGCCGGCAAGAATCTGTTCGGTCTTGCTTGGGAACCACTCCCAGCGCAGGTCGATGTTGTCGATGCGGGCACGCTTCAAGTTTGGATTACCCTTTTCCTGATACTCCTCGCCCTGAATCTGATAAGGCACTATCTCATAGAAGCCCGGACGGTTGATGGAGCGATAGTAAGAGAGACGCACGTTCATCTTCTTGGTTGGCGTCCACTTGATGGATGCCGATGGCAGATAATCCCAGTAGCTCTGCTCGCCCACCTGTCCCATGTTGCGGAAGTGCTGGAGCATGGTGTAAATCTGGTTGGTGTGCTCGGCACGGAAACCGGCATTCAGTTCTCCCACCTCGCTCTTCAGGGTTACCATGGCATAGGCTCCGCCGATGTGCTCTTTGGAATCGTAGTTGAGCTGCGAAGCCTGAGAATAAGGAGTCTTGCAAACCCAATCGATGTGAGCAAACTGGTCTATTCCGTTGCCATCCAATCGCTGCGAGATGTCGGCAGGATTGAAGATGTAAGAATAATATCTGTTGCTGCGCTCCTTTCTGCGATACTGTGCGCCCGCCTTCCAAAGAGCCTCCACAGAGTTGGCGAAATGGGTATCGTAAGAGAGGTTGATGTAACCCGCCCAGTCGGTATCCTTGTTGTGCTGGAATCGGCGTTCAGCACTCTTAGGCAGGGTCTTGGTGATGTTCTTGTCGCCTTCCCAGATGGAACCCGAAACGGCATCGCCGCCATTCTCGGCAGTTCTGATTATGGTGTTGGTCAGGGTAACGTAAGTTCTGTCCGGATCTTCCTCCTTAGCCTGCGAGAATACGCCCGACCAATCTATGGTAAAATCCTTGGCAAGATGATGCGTACCCTTCAGGTTGGTGGCGAAGATGCTCTGGGTGGTTGAGAGAGAGCGCACTTCATCGTCCTGCGTGTAGCTGTCGGCTCCGATGTATTCGGTATTGACGCTATTATTGTATCTGGTGCCCTTGGAATTGGTGCGCACATACATATTGTACCATTCCAGCTTGTGGCCAGGCAGGGTTAAATCTATCTTGGCATGAGCACCCGCAGTAAGGTCGTGGATGCTGTAGTAGCGATGCTGCAGATTGGAAATGTACATGGCCTGCTCGCCCGAAGCCATCTTTACGGAATTGTAGGTGCGCTCGGTGCCACGGAAAACATTCTGCACGCTTCCGGCAAGCATCACGCCCAGGCGATCGCCCCAGAATCGGTTGCCGATGCTCAGACCTCCGATGAAATTAGGAGATGGCAAGGAATGGCTCTTCAACAGAACAGGACCGTTCTTGAAATCGCTCATCTGTGCCTTATAGTCTTTTCCGAAAGCCTCGTAAGGAGATTTCTTTGTATAATCAGAGCGGTTGCTGGTAAGATAATCTCTGCCATCCTTCCAGAAATAATCACTTGCTCCGATGGCTGCATTTGCCTGAATCTGGAAGCGGGATGGGGCATCCTTCATCACCATGTCCACCACGCCGCCGGCAGCATCGCCTTCCATATCGGCAGTCAGAGACTTGGAAACCACGAGGCGGTCCATCAGATCTGAAGGGAAGATATTCAATGGGATGTAACGGTTTTTATCATCCGGACTAGGAATCTTCACGCCGTTCACCAGGGTGTAGTTATAGCGCTTGTCCATACCTCGGAGGATGGCGTAGGAAGCCTCGCCCGATGCATCACGCTCCATGGTTACACCCGATACTCGCTGCAGAACGCTCGCCACGTTGACGTCAGGCGAAAGCTGGATGCTCTGCTGGCTCATCACGTTGAGCACGTTGCCGGCATTCTTCACGGATTCTATGGCACTTCGGTCGCTGCGGTATTCACGATGACCGGTAACCACCACTTCACCCAACTGCTTCAAGTCTTCATCCATCGGAATATCCACCTTGTCTTTCTTAGCCACATCTACTACCATCTCCCTGGTCTTGTACGACATGTAGGAAACGATGATGGTCACCTTGCCTTTATCAGGCAATTCATGCAGGGTGAAAGTACCATCAAGTCCGGTAGTGGTACTCACGTTGGGCAGCTCCTTTACTCGGATTACGGTTCCGATGAGGGGTTCGCCCGTTTTGTTATCCTTGACTATACCATCCAGCGTGTGTGCCTGGATGGTGGTAGTCGCTGCGGCAAGAAGCGCCGCACTCAGTAAAAATCTTTTCATCTATATCGCTATTGAAATCTTCATTCGTTTCTTTTCGCAAAAAAGCTTCTTTTACCTTTAATATAAAAGCTTGGAGACCAGCGATGGAATCGCTGGGAACGGGGGTGCAAAGGGGGTAAAGCTCTTTTTGCTTTTTTACCTTTTTACTTTTTTGCCTTTGAAATCGTGTAGATGATTTTTCCATCCTTGTCAATCATCGACATTCTCAGCTGCTTCTTATCTGCTGTAAATACAGAGAAACCATCGGCTGGACTACAGAACACGGTGCCATCGATAGGCTTCACAGGACGAGCCAGAGATGATGAGGAATTGACTACGTAGTCGATGTTGTCGCCCTTCTTCTGGATATGCTGGAAGTTGTGGATGTGACCGCAGGCATAAATCGCCACATTATTATATTTATGAAGGATAGGAAGAAGGCGCTTCTGCATGTCGAGGCGCTCATTCTCCTTCTTCGTGGTGTAGGCGTAGATAGGATGATGGCCTACCACGATGACCCAGTCTTCCTTGGCATTCTTCAGGGTTTCGTCGAGCCATGAAAGCTGAGCCTCAGCATCCTGCTTGCAGGCATCAGGATAGATTTCTGAATTCTTGCGGTAAGAATCGATAAGAGGTGTGGTGTCGAGGAAGATGACACGGATGGCAGTTCCCTTGTGGTCAAACACCTTGGTGTAATATTTGGCTGACATCATCCAGCGGCGGCTCACCTTGCCGTAGTCCATAAAAGCCTGAGTATTACCACGATACTCATGGTTGCCACAAACCGGGAACCAGTCGAGCATCAGGTCGGGATGAGAATAAACATATTCGTAATTGGTAAGCCACAGAGGGTCCTGGGTGGAAGCCACGCCATTGAAATGGTGGATGTCGCCTACGGCAAGTACGCATTCCGGATCTACCGTGCCCGCCATCTCGCCCATCAGTTCGGCGATAGGCTTCTGGTCGTAGTATCCGTTGCGGCCCATGTCATTGGTCATGTAGAGGGTGATTTCGCCCTTCAGTTTCTGCCATTCGGCAGCATTCGCCTTCCAGTTAGGATTCTGCGGAATGGCGGTTGCTGCACTCTGAGAACAGGTTGTTAATGCTGCGTTTTGAGCCTGTGCAGTCAAGCCTCCACCCAACAATAAAGCCGAAGCCAAAACTACTGTAACTACTCTACCTTTCATCATAGCAAAGCCATTCATGCTGCTATGCTTACCCGATACTTTCTTTTCCATTTTTTCTTTATCTAACTATAATACCTTTATTAAAGATTTCCCCTTTCGGGGTAATACCTGTTAAATTTCGGGTGCAAAGGTAGGGGTATTTTGTGTCAAAGAGGTTACAAGGATTTGAATTTGCAGATAAAAGATACTACAATTTTATTACGGGAGTTTCCCCCGATGCTTTTAGGGAAAATCATACGCTGGTTTATGGTTTTCCCCTTGTTGTTTTCAGCTATTCTCTCTATCTTTGCACTACGTTAGAAGAAAGGCTGCACTCGACAATTTGAAAGCAAGCTTTCATTGTGCTCGTTTGCACTTTCTTTGCACCAGAAATAAATAAATGCAGTAATAACCCTTTAAAGAGAAGATAGTTATGAAAAGAATGATTATGACATTGGTAGCAGTATGGATGATGATTACATCTATGAATGCTCAGAGACTGACAAATATTCAGGCAGAAGCCCGTTTTATCACAGATAAGATGGTGGTGGAACTGGGATTGAGCAGCGCCCAGCGCAACAGCATCCTGAACATCAATCTCAATTATCTCAATAGCATCCGCAGCTATCGCGACATCGATGCCTACGGCTGGCATTACCGCAACAAGCAGCTCAAGCGCATGATGACCGCCAGACAATGGAAGAAATTTAAGAACTCATACTATTTCTATCGCCCTATCGGCTGGCAGAATCATGTGTATGTTCACCATATTTACACCAAGTATCCAAAGCATAACTGGGGACACGACAAGCGCCGCCCTCGCCCTGAGTGCAGCTACGGAAGACCGGGATGTCCAGGCGGAACCCATGTAACTTATGGACCAGGAAAGCCGTGCAAGCATCACAAGCATCACAAGCACGATAAGAAGTGGAAGCACGATAGAGATTGGGATGATGACTAAGATTAAGACAAACATTCGATGATAAAACAGAAGAAATCCAAGCTAGAGATGATTCTCCGGCTTGGATTTCTCGTTAAATAAAAACTAACTATGCCGACTAACTAATCATTAATCATTAATAACTAACAAAACGTCTTCCACAATCTGCTCATCGAGCAGGCGATTATCCGAAAGCAACTCCTTCACATCGTATCTGTCGTAGAGTCCCTTCCTGATACCGCCCACCATCACCTTCATTTCAGAAGTGCCATAGTAAGAGGCGATACGCTCTCCGAATCCGCCATCCTTCGAGCCATCCTCCAGGGTTACCACCAACTGATGGTTTGCCTTCAGGCTATCCAGTGTCTCGGCATCCACCTCGTTCAGATAACGTGGATTGATGAGCGTAGCATCGATGCCCTCATCAGCCAACAGGCGGACTACATTCTCGCCCTTCTGATAGAACGAACCGGCGGCGATGACTGCCACCTTCTCGCCCTGGTGCATCACCTTGTACTTTGCCTCGTAACCATATTCAGCATCAACGGCTTCGGACGTATGAACCACGCCATTGCTTGGCACGCGGATGGCGATAGGTTTCTTATCCTGCAGAATGCTCCAGCGGAGCATGGCGAAATACTCCTCACAGGTGGTTGGAGCCAGATAGATGAGCCCCGGAATGCTGCAGAGCATCGGAATATCGAAAAGGCAGATGTGGGTGATGTCGTTCATCGAGTTCACTCCGCCTCCTACCACGTTGATTACGGCTGGGTTGGAATTGATGCAGAGGTCTTGCGCTATCTGGTCGTAGGTACGTTGGATGAAGGTGCTGTAAACGGTCCAGACAGGATGCAATCCACCCTTCGCCATTCCCGAAATCATGGCCACCGCCTGCTCTTCGGCGATTCCCATATCGATGTGCTGCTTGCCAGCCAGTTGGCGCTTATCGGCAGTAAAGCCGCCTGCGGTAGGAGTACCGGCGGTTACGGCGATGAGGGTTTTATCCTGCTTCATCTCGCAGAGCATCCAGTCGGCAAATAATGTACCATAATCCTCTGTTGGAGCAACCTCCGGGAGGGTTCCATCGGCATTCCTTCTTGGTCGCGAACCGTCTTCCAGATTGAAAGGCATTCCCCAATGCCAAGCCTCCTTGTTGGCTACGGCTGGCACAAATCCATGACCTTTTTCTGTATGAATGTGAACCACGGTAGGCTTATCCGTATCCTTCACGCTCTCGAAAACCTGGATGAGTTTTTCGATGTCGTTACCCTCTTCCAGGTACTTGTATTCAAAGCCCCACGCCTTGAACCAGTTGTGCTCGCAGGTGCCGTTGCTCTCGCGCAAGGCACGCAGGTTCTTGTAGATTCCGCCATGATTTTCGGCGATAGACATTTCGTTGTCGTTCACCACGATAATGATGCCCGTACCGAGTTCCGAAGCCTCATCCAGTCCCTCGAAAGCCTCGCCGCCAGAAAGGGAGCCGTCGCCGATAATGGCGATGATGTTCTCATCGGTTCCCTTGATGTCGCGCGCCTTCTGCAAACCGGTGGCAAGACTCACGGAAGTGGAAGTATGCCCCACCTCAAAATTGTCATACTCCGGACATTCGGCAGGAGAAGAATAGCCCGAAATGGCATTCATGTCATCCACATCGCCGAGGAATCCCGCAGCTCGTCCGGTGAGTACCTTATGCGGATAACATTGGTGGCTTACGTCAAACACGAGTTTATCCTTTGGCGCATCAAAAACGTAGTGAAGCGCCACGGTAGCCTCCACGAATCCAAGGTTCGGCCCCACATGACCGCCATGCTTGCTTACACGGTTCAGCACAGCCTGTCTGGTTTCATCAGCCACCACCTGCAGCTCCTTCAAATCCAGCTTCTTCAAGTCGGCTGGCGACTTTATTTTCTCAATATACATTTTCTTATAGTTTTAATTATGATTTCCGGGTGCAAAGATACGAAGAATCCTGGAAACACGCATTACCCAAACTACAGAAAAAATGAATAATTCTCCCTATTCCTTCACATCCAGCATTATCGGCATTACATTTCATCGTAACCCACTCGGGGCGCTCCAGATCAACACAGGCAAAGATCTTGCCCAAAATGCGAAACACCAAGGTCCGCTCATCAAAAGGAAAAGCCTCGGTTACGAGGGGAAGCGAGAGGCAATACTCTCTAACAGATTCTATATTCATCATTTCTTCTGATTATTTCTGATTAAAATGTTTCTATGTTTGAGGGCACAAAGATAATGAATTCTGATGAAACGGCAAGACTTATTCCATAAAAAAAAAGAAAAACTTTAAAATAACTCCCTTATGGGATACCTGAAAGCAACCTTTTTGTATCTTTTTCAATAAAATGTTTGGTAGTTACAATTATTTATTGTAGATTTGCAGCAGTTTTTTTTAAGAAGGAGTGCTTATGCAGAAGAAAAAGGATAAAAACCTGATGAAAACCGATGTAAAACCGATGAAACAAGGACTGCTGTCCCGGATTTTCCATCTCTATTACGATGGTTTCAGGACGATGACCCTGGGCAAGACGCTCTGGACCATCATCCTCATCAAGCTTGCCATCATCTTCCTGGTGCTCAAGCTCTTTTTCTTTCCAGATTTTATCAATACGAATGCCAAGAACGGAGATAAGGCGGGCTTCGTATCCAAGGAAATTCTGAACAGATAAGGCTCAGAATCCCGCAACCTTCACATCGAAAGAAATACAAAAACATTATATAATAACAATTATAAAACCATTCAACTATGATGACAAATTTATTGTTAGACATTACATCAGCTACCATCGACTGGTCGAGGGCGCAATTCGCACTCACGGCCATCTACCATTGGCTGTTCGTGCCACTCACCCTGGGACTGGCAGTAATCATGGGCATCGCCGAAACATGCTACTACCGCACCAACAAACCGTTCTGGAAGCACGTAACCCGTTTCTGGCAAAAACTCTTTGGCGTGAACTTCGCCATGGGCGTTGCCACGGGAATCATCCTGGAGTTTGAATTCGGAACCAACTGGAGCAACTACTCCTGGTTCGTGGGCGACGTATTCGGCGCTCCCCTAGCCATCGAAGGCATCCTGGCATTCTTCATGGAGAGCACCTTCGTAGCCGTGATGTTCTTCGGCTGGGATAAGGTGAGCCGGGGCTTCCACCTTGCCTCCACCTGGCTCACGGGACTTGGCGCCACCATTTCTGCCTGGTGGATTCTAGTAGCCAACGCCTGGATGCAATATCCAGTAGGACAGGAATTTAATCCCGACACCATGCGCTTCGAGATGACCTCGTTTATGGATGTGGCACTCTCGCCATTCGCCATCAACAAGTTCACCCATACCGTTACTTCCTCCTGGATCATCGGCGCCACCTTCGTAGTAGCCGTAAGCTGCTGGTATCTACTGAAAAAGAGAGAAACCCAGCTGGCGAAGGCGAGCATCAAGATGGGTGCCGGAGTAGGACTCATCGCCACCCTGCTGGCTGCGATGACCGGCGACAACTCCGCCTATCGGGTGGCACAGGTGCAGCCGATGAAACTGGCAGCGATGGAAGCATTATATAATGGTGGAAACGGCGAAAGCCTCACGGCGATAGCAGCCGTTCACCCCTTCCAGCAGCCTGATTACGAAAACGAGCAGGAGCCAGCCATGCGCATCGCCATCCCTAACATGCTCTCGTTCTTAGCCACCCGCACAGCCGATGGCTACGTGCCAGGCGTGAACGATATCCTCAAGGGTTACACTAAAGAGGATGGCACCCGGGAACCATCCGTGCAGGAAAAGATAGCCCGGGGAAAGAAGGCGATAGTTGCCCTGAAAACCTATCGCGAAACCCAGGCGAAAGACCAGCTCCCTATCCTCAGGGAGAACATGAAATACTTCGGATATGGTTACATCAAGGACGCCAAGGAACTGGTACCGAGCATCCCGATCTGCTTCTACGCCTTCCGCCTGATGGTGGGAATAGGCTGCCTGCTCATCCTCTTCTTCGCCCTCAGCCTATTCCTGGTTTATAAAAAGGAAATCGCCCAATACCGATGGTTCCTCATTTTCGCCATCATCATGATTCCTCTGGCTTACATCGCCTCAGAATCGGGCTGGATAGTAGCAGAAATCGGTCGCCAGCCTTGGACCATCCAAGACCTGCTGCCAGTAAGTGCCGCCATCTCCGACATCGAGGCAGGCAGCGTGGCCACCACCTTCTTCATCTTCCTGGCACTCTTCACCACCATGCTTGCCGTAGAAATCAGCATCCTGGTGAAGCAGATCAAGAAAGGACCGGAATACGAATAAAAACTTAAGAAGATAAACTTAAGATTATGAAATAACTTTATGACATTAGCATTATGACATACGAATTTTTGCAATCATACTGGTGGTTCCTCGTATCATTATTAGGAGCCCTGCTGGTGTTTCTCATGTTTGTACAGGGAGCCAACACCTTGATATTCTGTTTGGGAAAAACGGAAGAAGAGCGTCGCCTCATCATCAACTCTACGGGACGAAAATGGGAGTTCACCTTCACCACGCTCGTCACCTTCGGCGGAGCCTTCTTCGCCTCATTCCCGCTGTTCTACAGCACCAGTTTCGGCGGAGCCTACTGGCTGTGGATGATTATCCTTTTCTCGTTTGTGATTCAAGCCGTGAGCTATGAATTCCAGAACAAGATAGGTAATTTTCTTGGACCGAAGACCTTTCAGATCTGCCTCATCATCAACGGCATCTTGGGTCCGCTGCTTCTTGGCGGAGCCGTAGCCACCTTCTTCAACGGCAGCAATTTCCTGATAGACAAGGGCAATATTACAAACAGTCTGCAACCCGTAATCAGCCGCTGGGCAAACGCCAGTCATGGTCTCGATGCCCTGCTCGACCCATGGAATGTGGTGCTGGGACTTGCCGTACTGATGCTAGCCCGCATTCTGGGCATGCTCTACATCAAGAACAACATCGAGCACCAACAGATTCAGGAGCGCTGCACCCGCCAGTTGCCATGGAATGCCCTGCTCTTCCTATTGTTCTTCCTGCCATTCCTCATCAGATTGCTGGTAAAGGATGGATTCAGCACTTCTTCTTCCGGCATTACGATTGAGAGCATGAAGTATCTTCACAATCTCCTGGAGATGCCAATCTTGATTGTAATATTATTAATAGGTGTAGTACTCGTTCTTTTCGGCATTTTCAAGTCATCGAGGAGCGTGCAGTATAGAAAGGGAATCTGGTTTACGGGCATCGGAACCGTGCTTACCGTGCTGGTTCTGTTGCTGATAGCCGGTTGGAACAATACCGCCTACTATCCGTCGAACATCGACCTTCAGAGTTCGCTCACTCTCGCCAACAGTTGCAGCAGCGAATTCACGCTCCGCACCATGGCGATAGCCTCCCTCCTCATCCCGTTCGTGCTCGCCTACATCGTCTTTGCCTGGCGCGCCATCGACCGCAAGCGCATTACGCAGGAAGAAATAGAGCAGGGAGAAGCGTATTAAAAAAGGCAGGAAAAGCCTATTAAATATGCTCCACACGCCCTGAAAGGGCAGAAGCTCCTAGCCCAGGGCAACACCCTGGGTAAACATGCAAGCAACAACGTCGCCCTGTAAGGGCAAAAGCTTTATCATCGCCGCATTTTAAAGCTTTTGCCCTTACAGGGCGCATTGCTGAAATCTTGCTAAAACCCAGGGTGTTGCCCTGGGCTAGGAGCTTCTGCCCTTTCAGGGCGTGTGGAGAAGACGTCCCATCAAACAAAAATCTGTAACCAATCTTTTGCCCATCCAAATAAAAGCAGTATCTTTGCAGACATGAAACAGGAAATCATAGATAAAATCAATCGATTGGCAAGCCAGGATGAGTCTTTTCTCTTTGTTATCAACTATCAGGGAGACAAGGCTTTCATCCGCCAGCTATCAGATATAAATCCCGAAGAATGCCTCTTCGATTTTGAAGGAAGAGGAAACCTTTCTCATGCCTGGAAAGAGACTTTGAAGGAAGAGACTTCGGAGACCACCTGGCAGATAGAGCCCCCACTTTACGAGGATTATGAGCGAAGCTTCAACATCGTGAAGAGCAACATTATGGCGGGCAACAGCTATCTTACGAATCTCACCAACCGGGTTCCCGTGAGCTGCAATCTTTCATTAGAAGAAATTTTCCATCGTGCAAAAGGGAAGTATAAACTGCTACTCAGAAGAAAGAGAACTCGTGCAGAAGATAAAGCTCATCTGAAAGAAGAAGCACAGAATAAAGCTCATCTGAAAGAAGAGAACATAGAAGAGAATCTCACCCCCTTCGTCTGCTTTTCGCCCGAAACCTTCGTCAGAATCAAGGGCGGAAGAATCTACTCCTATCCCATGAAGGGAACCCTGGATGCATCCCTCCCCAATGCCGAAAAGCTGCTGATGGAAGACCGGAAAGAGGCGGCAGAACACGCCACCATCGTAGATCTGATAAGAAACGACCTGAGCCGGGTGGCAGAAGATGTAAGGGTAGATAAATACCGTTACGTCGACGTGCTGCACACCAACAAGGGCGACATCCTGCAAACCAGTTCAGAAATCAGCGGTCGCCTGCCCGAAGATTACCCGCACCATCTGGGCGAAATCCTCGATGCCCAGCTCCCAGCCGGTTCCATCACGGGTGCCCCGAAAGATAAAACCATGCAGATTATCCAAGAGGCAGAAGGCTACGACCGCGGCTTCTACACGGGCATCATGGGAATCTACGACCAGGGCGAACTCAACTCTGCCGTCATGATAAGATTCATAGAAGAAGAAACTTCGCCGGTTGATTTTGAAGCCGACGGAGAAAAGAATTTCAAGGCAAACGAAGGAAAGAAGCCGAAGGAAAGCCGAAAATTGTATTTCAAGGCAGGCGGCGGCATCACTTCGAAGAGCGATTGCCAGAGGGAATACGAGGAAGTGATTCAGAAAATCTACCTTCCGATTTAAATCCACCTTTCATCTTAGAAAAAATAAAAGAGATTATGAAACAGCAATTTGTAGAAACAATAAAAATCAAGAACGGCAAGGCTCTGGCCCTTCCCTATCATCAGGCAAGAATGGAGAGAACCATCCGCAGGTTCTTTCCTGCCCTCGCATCTGAAGAAATAAAACTCTCATCCCTCATTTCCCCAAAAGAGGAAATGAACCTTTACAAGGCACGAGTGGTTTATGGCATCCAGGGCGTGGAAACCATCGAGTACGCCCCCTACAAGATGAAGGAGATTCATTCCCTCAAGGTGGTAGAGGATAATAATATCGACTACACCTATAAGAGCACAGACCGAAGTGCGCTCAACGCCCTGGTAGCCCAGAAGGACGATTGCGATGAAATCATCATTGTAAAGAACGGGCTCATTACCGATACCTCCTTCACCAATCTCGCCCTTTTTGATGGCAACAGATGGCTCACCCCCAAGCATCCCCTGCTCCTGGGAACCAAACGAGCCCAGCTCCTGGAAGTTGGCATCATCCAGGAAGCCGACCTCACACTAGAAGACCTCAGAAAGGCAGAAAAAGTGAGTCTCTTCAACGCCATGATAGATTTCGGAGAGCGGGAAGTAACCAAGATTTTCCTACCGGATTCAGCCGATTAAGTTGATAAAACTCACCATTAAAAAGTCCCACAGATTCCACAGATTTACACAGATTCATTCTTGCCATAATCGGGAGAAGGATTCCCCCCAAATATCCAAACAAAAAATCTGTGTTAATCTGTGAAATCTGTGGGACAAAGAAAAATCCTATAGCTCAATCACTTCCAAATCATCCGGAACGAAGATTCTACCCTTGAAGTTCTTGGCAGCTTCACGGGTGTAATTTTCTTTACGATTAGCAAGCGTTTTCTCCTCCGTATGATACAGGATAAGATTCTTCACGCCCAGTTCCTCCGCCAGTTTTCCGGCATCAAGCGCCGTGCTGTGGCATTTCTCATAAGGCTTGAACGTATCGCGGTCGGCATAGAGACAAAACGCCTCACACATCATCCAGTCAGCCCCCACTATGTAGCGTCGGTTCTGCTCGTTATAAGGTTCATCGCCCAGGCACGCCAAGACCTCTCCACCAGGCAATTCCGCACGGAATCCAAACTGTTTTTCCTTAGTAGACTGAATATCAAAGCATTCCAGCTTCATATCCCCCACTTCGAAACAATCGCCATCTTCCAACTGATGGAACACCACCCTTTCAGCCACCTTAGCCAGTTGCTTCTTGGCAAGAATCATGTCGATGATGGTCTTGATCACCTTCATCACCTTATCGTTTCCATACACATGGAGCAATCCCTCATATCCCTTACATTGTGCCACCATTCGGATTACCCAAATCACACCCAACAAATGGTCGGTATGCGCATGGGTAACGAAGAGGTGATGAATGTAAGAAATCTGAACATTCACTTTCTTCAACTGCGCCAGTATTCCGTTTCCTCCTCCCGCATCCACCAGCATCAGGGTGCTGGGAGTCTGTAGCACAAAACAGGTATTATAAATCTGGGAAACCGTAGCATTTCCCGTACCCAGCATCGTAATTTGATTCGTAATCTTATCCATTATCTTATCCATTTTCTATTTGATTCACGCCCACAAAACTACTCATTTTCTGATAAACCACCAAGAAAAAGCCCCGAAAACTTTGCGTATTCCAAATAATAATCTTAACTTTGCGGCATAAAAACAAAAAGCAGGTTTCGATTATGGCAAAAATAGAAAGAACATATAATCTGGATACAGTTCTCTTTAGCAATACGAACAAGGGGATGAACTATCCGTTCACCCCCACTATCAAATTATTGCTCAATCTTCCATTTGCCTTCCCCGTACCATTTAACCACTTGACTTGCGGTATAAGGCTCAAAATCCCAATCGCGGGAGTGCATGAACATGTTTGTCTCGGGGTCCCAATACCAATAATGGGTGGAACCTAGGCCATAGCCCAAACTGAGTCTGCATTCTTTCTCCTTATTAGGATGTTCCTTCAGATAGTTAAGTAGCTCAATAGTTGAAATCCATTGTTTTTCCATAATCTTCGTTGTTAAATTCTACAATATAATTATCAAACACGTTGCAAAGATAGAAGATCCTATCGAAATGAACAAATCAATTAGATCTTCTTAGATCGATATCCATGGGATTTAGATCTTCTTAGATCCAACTAAAAATATAATTACAAAACAACTTATAAATAAGACAATAAATATGGCAGATAAGAATATTTTTAAATTAGAAGGGAAAAGCCAGGAACAGGTAAAGGAAGCCTTTCTGGAATTTCTGAAAATAGACAAAACCAAGCCCGGTGGCTATGCCAGCGTAGGCTCAAACAAGGTTATCTGCAAAGTCGCTAAAGAGGCCTGCGGGGTAAACTCGGTATTGGAAATCAAGAAAGCAGAGGATGCCACAGAAGTGAGCAAACTCCTAACAGGCAGAATAGACGAAGAACTGGACTACAGCAAGAGGCACCAAATGACAAGCCTGAGATGCCACGTAAGAAAATACATCGAATTTCTGAACTACTGCGAAGGTCTGAAAGGCAAGCCTGTTTACGAGTTTGATAAAGACCCAGATAAGCCATTCATCGGCGCCAGCCAATTCAAGAAGATTGTTTCCCTGCTGAAGGCAAAGAAGAACATCATCCTAGAGGGAGCACCTGGTGTGGGCAAAACCTTTTTAGCCAGAAAGATAGCCTATCAGCTGATTGGCTTTGTGAAGGATGAGAATATCGAGATGGTACAGTTTCATCAATCCTACAGCTATGAGGATTTCGTGCAGGGCATCCGTCCTTCTGAGGAGGGCGGCTTTGAACGGAGGAATGGCATTTTCTTTGACTTCTGCAGCAAGGCAAGACGTTCGCCGGACCAGCAGTTTGTCTTCATCATCGACGAGATAAACCGAGGAAACATCAGCAAGATTCTGGGTGAGCTGATGATGCTGATAGAGGCCGACAAACGCAAGAAGCAATACGCCATTAAGCTGACCTACAGCAACGAGGATGATGAACGTTTCTTTGTGCCCGAGAATGTTTATCTGATAGGCTGCATGAACACGGCCGACCGCTCTCTGGCCATCGTAGATTACGCCCTGCGGCGCCGGTTCCGCTTCTGCCCTATCAAGCCGGAATTCAACGAAGCCTTCATCAATTTTTTGGAAGAAAAAGGCATCAGTCAGAAGAATGCGGAACTGGTAGTGAGCAAGGTAAAATCTGCCAACGAGGTAATCTCTACCATCGACCGAGGGCTGGAAATCGGGCACAGTTATTTCTGTCAGGCAGAGGGTTGTGAAGATTTTTCTGTCTGGTGGAACGATATCTGTGAGTATGAATTGTTTCCGTATCTTCGTGAAATCTGCTTTGATGATGAGGATAAATATGAGTTAATCTGCAACAAACTGAAGTTCTGAAATGCAACAGAAAATTCCAATTGAGAATCTGTATTATCTGCTCTGTTATGCCTGGGGCGTAAGCGACCAGCTTGACAAGGTAAAGGTGGATGGCGAGAAATGCCATTCGCTGGAGAACCTATTGTCCATGGTTTTGCTCAACGCCTGCGATAGGCTTTTGCGCCAAGGACTTTTGAGAGCGTATCGGTTTGAGGAGCAGGAAGTGGAGGGCGTTCGCGGCAAGCTGAATCTTGCTGAGACTTTGAAAAGCGGTAAGCAGCTAAAAGGCAGAACCATCTGCCAGGTAGATGAGCTTACGCAGGATGTAGTCATCAACCGGGTTATCTTTTCTACCTTGAAAAGACTGATGAGGATAGAAGGAATTGATGAGGATATCAGAGACAGGTTGCGAAAGACTTTGGCAAAATTTCCTCATATTGAGGAGATTCGGGTTACAGAAGGTTTGCTGGGGCGGCTTCGTCAGCATAGGCTTAGCGGGTTTTATAAGCTGGTTCTTAATATCTGCCGGTTGATTTGGGACTCTACCCTTCCCTGCAAGGATAAGGATGGCAGACTGGAGTTTTTGGATTTCACGGAGGATGATTTCCGGATGAACTGCATCTTTGAGCGATTCCTCATGAATTTCTGCAAGCTGAATTGCCGGGATGAGTATCCTGAGGTGCATCGGGAATATATTGATTTCCAGCTTTCACCTTTCGGGATGATGTTTAAGGAGGCTGGCGAGGCTTTACCGATGATGGAAACCGACGTGACGCTTTTTAATCCGAATACTCAGGAGAAGCTTATTCTTGATGCCAAGTTTTACCGCGAGACGCTGGTTTCGAAGTTTGGCGGCAGGGAGAAGGTTCGCAGGGATCATCTCTCGCAGATTCTTTCTTACGTGATGAACCAGGAAGACCGGAGCAAGCCGCATACTATGAATGCTTGCGGAGCTTTGGTCTACCCTACCGTGGATGAGGATTTCGACTTTTCTTATAGGTATAAGGAGAGCGGGCATCGCATCTATGTGAGGACTGTGAACCTGGGGCAACCTTGGAGGAAAATAGAGGAACGGGTGAAGGAGATTGTGAAGGGAGAAGGCAGGGATGAATGGTGAAGATTGGCGATGAGGGACAAGCGATGAGGGACAAAAGCGATGAGGGACAAGCGATGGAATCGCTTGGAACGGGGGTGACAGGGGGACTGCTCCCCTCTTTGCTTCTATGCTTCTTTGCTGGAGGGGCGGGCTTGCAGGCGAAACGGGGGCGGGAGCTTTAATTATTTACTTTTTTACTTATTTTATTATGGATAGAGATGAAGCTATAGCTAGAGGATTGAGGGTGCATGAAACCCAGCACTCCATGAAACGAAGAAGCCCATGGCATGATTACCATGGAAGGGGTACTTATATGCTGACGCTTGTGGTGGAGGGACGCATGCCTCTGCTGGGGAAACTGTGGGGATGGGTGGATGCCCGTCCTGGGGATGGTGATGCGCCGAAAGTGATGCTTTCTGAACTGGGGATTGCCATCGCCAAGGAGGAGATTCCGAAGATTCATAAATATTACCCTCAGGTGGAGGTTTGGAGGGTTTGCATCATGCCTGATCATATTCACCTGATTGTGAGGGTGAAGGAGGACTTGAGAGGGGGACAAGCGATGGAATCGCTTGGAACGGAGGCTCGAGGGGGACAGGCTTCGGCTTTGACCAAAGAAGCTAACTTGGCTCAAACAGAAGGG
>ULST01031430.1_pt1 | contig 19059 bp, 10 predicted proteins | sample 1956951 | NCBI WGS metagenome assembly ULST01 (sample SAMEA4835716, study PRJEB28245) | human gut metagenome | biome: gut microbiome; material: fecal sample | place: Denmark | collected 2008 | reverse complement strand
TCTGACCTTATCGTCAAGTTTTTCCATAGGTACTTTGCCATTACGAACAAAATACAGGAGAGAATCAGCCATATAATATTCATTATATGGTTTTAATGTTCCCATTTCTATATCAAGTCCGTTCATTGCAGCCTCATACGCATTCTTTGTTCCGCTCCAGTCCGAGATGACTGCTCCGTCAAATTTCCACTCCCCTTTAAGAATATCATTGATGAGATAGTTATTGTGGCAGCAGTATTGTCCTCTGAATTTATTATATGCCCCCATTACAGACCATGCCCCAGCCTCTGTTACAGCAGCTTTAAAGGCAGGAAGATAAATCTCTCGCAGTGCCCTTTCAGACACCTCTACATTAACGGTATCTCTCTGATACTCCTGATTATTAAGTGCAAAGTGCTTTACACATACAGCAATACCGTTATCTTGAATGGCTTTGATATACGGAACAGCAATTTTCGAAACTAAAAAAGGATCTTCACCCATATACTCGAAGTTTCTTCCGTTAAGAGGTGTCCTTGCGATATTTACTCCCGGAGCAAGCTGAACGTCTTTCTCCCGATAGTTCGCCTCTTCACTGAGAGCTTGACCGTATTGAGACGCAAGTTCCATATTCCAGCTGGATGCAAGAACCGTAAGAGCCGGAAATGCCGTACAGGAATCATTGGTAGTTTCCGCTTTTGTCCAACTGTTGTAAAGGACTTCGCTTCTTACACCGAACGGTCCGTCATTCATCCACAACTCAGGAATACCGAGTCGTTGCACTCCGGGAGAACTGAATTTGGACTGAGCATGACATAATGCCACCTTTTCTTCCAGCGTAAGACGTGGAATAATATCTTCTACTCTCTCGTCTATCGTTTTGGATTCATCAAGATAAACGGGCAATTGTCTGTTAGTTCCTGTTTTGGATCCTGATGTACACGCGGATATCAAAATAAGGACAGACAATACAGTCATCGTAATTCTACTCATAACTAATTTAATTTTAAATTTCATTTACAATATTCAACCACCGGAAGCGTCGTCATTCTTATCCTTGTACATCCGGACGGTACCATTTCTATCTCTTCACATTCTGACGAAACCTGAATTTTCTCTTCAGGTAGCCCAGGGGTCGTATCACCCAAAAGTCGCCATTCAGGAATTTCAAATGCAGTTACTTTAAGCTTGACAGGTGTTGAATCTGGTGTCCACGGGAATCCTTTCTTCCCTGTGTTCACCACTGTTATTTCAGGGTTTTCAGGCAGACCGAAATTCCACTTAGAAGCAGGGGTCACGTTATATGCAGGAAAAGCTACAGATGTCTTGAACTGGTCCTTTATGATCTCAACATTCTCATCAATATCTACAGAATACAGCAATGGCCCCATATATACATTAATTCCAGCATCAGTTCTTTTCTCTGCCCTCGGCTTCATATCGATGTCCAACTCTACGACATCCCCATCCTTAAATCGTCTTTCTATCGTACTGAACCCTCCTGCATGATATTCTTTCGGCTGTTCTGCATTGACTGTCAACTTTGCATTCTCTACCCATGATGGAATCCTCATGGTAAACGGTATTCTGACAGGAGCACCATCGAGAGCAAACCTGAATGTTATTTTCCCGGAGAAAGGATAAGAAGTATCTTCCGTTATACATACTTTTGTGCCATTAATTTCTGTCCTATATTCCGACGGACCGTACAAAGCGGCAACTATCTCATGCTCGTCACCATTCATCCACATCCTTGAAATATAATTCGGAAACATCCTGTGGACATTGCCGGAACAACATTCAACATCAAAACCCGGTCTGTAAGCCTGACGTGACAAGCCCTCTTCACCATACGGAGCCATGGAACTTTTTTCAGTTGCCAATAACTGATTCGGAGATGAGAAGTACTGCAAAGCCTTGAAATCTTTATTAATAGCTCCCAAGGCTGCATTATACACAGCTGATTCCATCTTATCCGCCCACTTAACATCTCCGGTTGCCATCAGCATGTAACCGTAACTCCATATAAAGTCACTGATATCACAGGTCTCATGCAGCGCTTCCGCATGCTTAGGAAACAAGCTTTCATATGAAGCCGGTATCCCATCTGGAAGTTCGTTTTCCCGTTCCACGGAAGAATAGAAACCAAGCGCGGCATCGAGATATTCCTGCCTACCGGTATAAAGATACAGAATCAACGGCTGTTTGGAAACTTCAGCAGCCGTCACACCATGTACGTCAATCGGCTTTGAAGAGACCATATCTCCATGGATGAACACTTCATTGTCTTTTGTTCCCCCGTTCATACTGAACAGATCCCAAATATGCCCGGCTTTCTGCAAGATTTCCTTGTCGCCCGTATATGAATACATTTTGCACATACTTTCTATGATACAAGTCTGCCTGTTGGTCAAAGTATCATTCAAGGCAGAAAAATGTTTTTTCAGCAGAACCGGAATCCTGTCGTCTTCGGTATAGTCGTAATATGCAAGCAACGTCCGTGCGAATACAGAAAATGCCCACTGGTTCTCACCAAGGGTTTCCGGACCTAGCATTCCGTTCGCCCGGGGATGGGATAAGACATATCCGACATTGTCGGAACCGAGCTGCATAAGTACGCTGTCTCTCAGGAATATTCCACACCTATACAGACCGTCAATCATATATCCCGACTGTTCATAAGGCCACCAACCTTTCGCTATCGGATTCCCTCCCTCCGGGATTATTCCATTCCACAGACATGTGTTATAAGGATAACCAGACTCCTTGCGATTAAGCCCGAGGCCGTCTCTCTGTCTCTGTAATATTTCTCTTAACCACGAAGACGGTCTTATATTTTCTATATTCGCTTCCTTATATACTCCATAATATTCAGGAGTGTCAGTCACATCAGCACATGAGCCAACCCCCAAGACAAGACCGACCGCAATAAACAATCTAATCAACTTCTTTTTCATGATTATCGGTTTTCAATATTTTATTTTTTCTCATCCATTCTACCAGTTCGACAGTCCAGTCATGTCCATAACCATCGACAGTAATTTCAAAAGCTCCGTGTCCCCCATCATCGACAGTCTTCCAATCCAATGGAACTCCGGCCTCCAAGAGTTTTTCCTTGACACTAAGTGCAAAACCGTAACCGCTGTCATTAGTCGCATGACGCATAAAAAAAGGAGGAGTCTCAGCATCAAATCTGAACGGCCATTTCTGTTTCCCGTAATACCAACTCGTTAATGGAATCACATAGTCAGGGCGCGAAAAGGCGTCTGGGCAATCGGCTGAAGCCAGCCTCAATACAATCAGCGCACCTGCCGACTGTCCTGCTACTCCGATTGCATTTTCATCTATATTCCACTCGGAGGCTTTCTCTCTGACTGTCCTTACGGCTTGTCTTGCATCTTCCAAAGCCACGTCAAGTCCACGTTTCACCCTGTATTTTACACCGATTACCGCTACTCCATATGGCCTCAACAGCTCTGCCGCCTCACGCGCATTTCTGATAAAGCCGGTATAGCTCAATCCTCCTCCCGGGAAAAAGATTACCACCGGAGACTTCTCTGACTGACGGGGAAGGAAAACTTCCAATTCCGGTTCGGAAATCCTGTCGATACGCGCTATTGAATTGATATATTCCGGCCCGGAATATTCATAATCGGGAATTTCGCCCTGCCATACAGGCAGCCTTTCAATACCTCTATTTCCTTCTGCCATACCGGTCCACCATTGAGACACGGCATCTGCGATATATGATATACACCGCTTCCAGTCATAACTTTTCTGATTGGAACAAAAGCCCTCATAATCAGCAAAATCACAATTACAGGAAACAATTTGAGCCGTATCGGATGTCATCCATAATATGTCGGTATTTTGCCTAGCAGCCATCAAGCGGATTTTACAGAAAGTATTCTCATTAGTATTCAAATCTCTGCATTGTATGACAAATACTCTATATCTTCCTGTCTTTTCCGTAGATATGATCTCCGCGGCTTCCTTTATTCCCCTTACACAGCGGTATGTTACTTCCGGGCTGTCTGTCAAATCCAGTATTTTCAGCCCAGAAGCAATTTGGTTTTCAATATAGGTGGCACTTTCTTCAGGGAAATCCACTCCAAGAAACAGCACGGACGGAACATCCGGGAGTTTTCCGGCACTAGGCCACACCGGACAGAAAGTCATCGCAAACAAAATAACAAAGAAAAAAAGCTTCATCTCAAAATGGAATCAATAATTCGGAACACTCTATTTAATCTTCAATTTAAACCCCCAAACCAAATCGCAAGGAGGATTCTTTCTGACAGACTCCGGTATGATTATTTCTATTCCGTCTCCAGTTTTTTTCCATTTGAGGGGACGATTATGCCCCATCAGAAATACCGATTTGGCAGAAACCGGAACGAATGATCTGATTTTCACCACAGACGGCATATATTCATCCTTGGCATTCAAGTAAAAGGCATATACGTTGTTATCTTTTGAAGTAAACGCTATTCTGTCCTCTTTGTAAGGAGCAATTGCTTTCGTTCCATGGATACCCTCTGAGTTAACCTGCATCCAGTCACCGATTTCCTTAAGTCGCTGATATGCCTCCGGAGCAAGTTCTCCGTCAGGACCCGGTCCGACATTCAGTAGAAAGTTTCCTCCACGTGAAACTATCTGTACAAGGGTAGTCAGAATGTCATGCGTGGATTTGTAACTATCATCTGGTTTGTATGACCATTGAGTAGCCATAGTCATACAAGCCTCCCAAGGATAGTCCAAGGCACGATCCGGTATTTTCTGTTCCGGAGTCCTGTAATTTTCATAGATGGTATTCGTATGTCTTGCCACCATCATGATTCCAGGCTGATTGGTTCTTACCGTCTTTGCGAATCTTTCCCACTGCGGATGCCTGTCAGGAGAAGCATCGCACAAGTCGAACCACAGCATGCCGAGGTTACCGTACTTTCCTCCGGTCAGTTCATTCAACTGATTGTTGATAAAGTCATTTAAGCGCTGCCATTTTTCCGGGAACATTTCAGGAGGATAATTTATATTCCTGTCTTTGGGAGGGAAATAATCCCACCAATAGTCATTATTGTTCCAATCTGCTATGGAATAATAAGCACCTGCCATCATACCTTTGCCACGAAATGCATCGAAAATTCTCTTTGCAATGTCAGCATTCGCATCTGTGTGGAACGGACATTCGACATCGGTTATTTTATAGTCGCTGTACTGAGTATCGTACATATTGAATCCGTCATGATGCTTAGTTGTGAAGACCACATATTTCATTCCAGCATACTCCGCCGCTCCAGCCCATTTTTCAGGATTGAATTTTACAGGATTGAATGTCTTTTTCAAATCTTCATACTTCCGGACATAGTCAAAATAGTTCATTCCTTCCGGCCTCACCATACAGAATTTATATGCTTCCGGACAAATGGACCAGGACTCTACTATACCCCATTGGCTGTATGTTCCCCAATGGATAAACATACCGAATTTCATATCCTGCCACTTTTCTATATTTTCCCTTACAATGCTTTCCTCCGGATAGATATAAGGAGGTTTACTGTCAGTATTATTTTTGTCCACCATCGGATCCTGTGCAAATACTGCAATTCCTCCGATAAACATGGCAAAAAGCGATGCTATTATTTTTTTCTTCATTTTCCTCATTTTATTTAGAATCAATACTTCTTGCTTCGTAAATCTGGCGGGCTATAGTCTCCCCGATAAGATTATATGCGTATTGGCTGTAATGGATGTCATCCGTCATCATATTCATCTGTGGAAAAAGCCAAGGATCCGCAGCTACAAGATGAACTCCATGCATTTTTTCAGACAGTCTGCGTTGTGCCGCACGAACCTGATGATAGCCCTCTTGCGGACGGTCGACATATTGTCCTGTGAGGACTATATAGAAAGGAAGGTCGGCATCATGAAGATGCTTTCTGAACCGGAGTATAAGATTGCGAAGCGCCGCCTCATAATCCTCACCGTCCATTTTCCCATCATTGATAGCATTTGCGTCACGTTCTCCTTGAAGCCAGATCACCCCACTGAATTTCAATCCTGTAACGGCAATCGCAGAATTACATTTAGCCATCGCTGCATCGAACAAAGGCAAGACACCCTTTTCCGCCCAAGTACCGTAGATTGTCTCTCCTGTAGTGGAGCATGCACTTCCTCCCCTCGCCGCAGATACCACTACAACCGAATCACCTGTCATTTTATTAAGGTTCCACGCGAACGAAGGACTGATGCTGCCGCTGTTCGCCTTGCCGAAATACTTGCCGTTCTCACCTACTGGGTCCTGCAGTATTTTCAACGAATCTCCGGATTGTACATAGTCGAAACACTCTTTGCTATAGTATTTCATCGAAGTTCTTCTATCACCCATTCCGGAAGCATTACTCTGTCCAGCTATGAGCCACATACTCTTTTGGGCAACTCCCGAAATGGACAGCCCCGCTAAAATCAACAATATAAAAAATCGTTCCATAAAATCGTTTATAGTGAAATTTCAATGACATTCATACCCCATGGAGCAAAATCAAGATTGATCTGCCCTTTCTTTCCCGCCGATCTAATAATTTTACCCTGAAGAGCCTTAGCAGAACGGAAACCTGTCTTATTCGCAACTAACTGCGACAAATCCAGAGTTACAGTGCATGACTGACTGTCATTAGACTGACACATTGCAATCAAGTATAACTTCGTGCCGTTCTCTGACAAAGCGGTAAGGAATTCAATCTCCGGGTTATCGCAACCGACCATATCCGGTCTGAACAGAAGATCCGCTTTCTTACCGTAAATATTACCGGGTGCAAATCCATATGTGACATGTGGGCCAACCTTAGGAGTCATGTAGCCATATGGAAACGAAATATTACTGTCCGAACGCAAACCAGCCTCCGCAATCAGATAATCCACAATCCAGCCAATCTGCCAGTACGCATGCCACGGGAACATTGTGGAATATTTTTTCAACTCATTCATTCCGTGCCAGTAATAGACTGCGCATCCGCTTTTCTGATCGACAAAAGCATTTCTCCCGATTGACGCAGCTCTTGCCATAGTAAGGAAAACCGGTTCCTCCGTCCATTCATACATTTTCACGAACAAACCTGCATAACTTGATATCAAAATCGGTCCGTTTACTGCCGTACCTCGTATATGCTCCACACCAAGACCAGTCTGATTCAGCTCCCAATCTTTATATGCTTGCTCGCCGATGTATTTCGTTTCATCAGTCATTACCGGATTGGTGAATATAGACGTCGCGTAAATCATGGCGGCATCTATAGACGCCTGTTTATATGCCTTGTTACCCGTTATTTCATACAAGTCCATATAGGCACGAGATGTCTGTGCCGTACAGAAATCCCAGATATTGCGTCCATCACCGCATACTCCGAGATAATATCCTTTATCCACTCCGTTTTCCTGCTGCCAGTCTGCACCTTTGCAGGCTGCGTCAAGGTATTTCCTGTCTTTCAAGTGCTTATATGCTATGTACAATCCATACCAGGTTGGCCTGTAATCCTTAAGATCCGGGAAAGACGGTTTCATAGAAAATCTGTCATAGCCGACCTCAAAACTTCCATCATCTTTCTGCCATGCAAGCAATCTGTCACCTGCCATCCTCAACCTTTCAAGCAATTCCTTGTCATCAGGATTGAATAGAAGCATATTTCCGAAATCGACCATAGTATAATAGGTCGTATGCAAAGGTTCTATCCAATTGCCCCTTTCCGACTCCACACCGTCTATATCCGCATATTCTCCGAGAGCGGCACCGCAGAAATATCCCGGTTCTGTCTGCTGCTGAATCATTTTATAATTCCTCACATAGTGAAGACGGCTGCTCATTACGGAATCCTGCCCGTTTCGTGCAATCATAAACATGGTACCAGCGTCAGCAATCTTGGAGCCATTAGCACCTATTGTCTCACCTCTGCTCTGCCATGTTTTCCAGCTCGACTCTTTATCTTTACGCAGGAATTTCTGAAGCCGGCTCACGCGCTCGGACAAAGACACCTTGTTGGTAAGCAAATCCAAGGATGATGGTAAGGCGAAAACATCGTTCACTGCATGCTGGAATACATCGAACCAGCCCGAGTTCTTCAAGGTATAACGGAATCCAAATACCACTTCATCTCCGGCTTTGTGCTTAGCTCCCACCTGTCCGAGTACCGGATGATAAACCACGGGAGTAAGTTCATTATGCCTGTTCGCTAAACTCAATCCCAAGGAATTAGGACTCTTATCCGGAGCTTTGCCGGCTATCGGGTCGGTTTCCGTCCCCGGATCTGGAATAACAGCTAAGGTATAGCCATCCTTCGACGAATACAGCGGACACAGAGTCATCGTATTACGTTCTTGGGCAAGCATCGGAACACAAGGAATGCCCATGCTGTAAGTTTTTGCCATATTCAGATTATACTGGATTTCATTGCCATACCAATTACCCGGAATCATCGCCCATGATATATTGTTCTCTTCGAAGACGGTAATCGTAGGGGTGGCGATGGATACGGAACCGTTCGTCGACAGTCTGACCTTCATATCGACCTTTATATCAGACGGAAATAATGGATCTACCTTCCATATTGCTTCAACGTCTCCGAAACGGAGACTGTGAGAAAATTTCAGAGTACCATCGGGAAGCATTTCTGCTTTTGACGGATAGAACGTAAAATCCTTTCCCTCAAGATCCTGATCGACCAAATCCTTTGCCGGATTACGATCTATATACAAAACCGTGTAATATCCCTTGGGGGCAGGAATCTGCTTCCCGTCGATTTTAATACACGAGATATGCCAGCCATCCTCCTCCTGTTGCCATTCAAAATCAATACTGCCCGTATTAAGATTCAGTTTGGGCTGAGCGGATATCAAGACACTCACACAAGCAATGAGTAACGTAGAAAACAAATATTTCATAAATGTATTTTTCAGAAAATTATTTTTCAACTATTTCTATTTCTATATTTTGCACAGATTCTTCAGTTCCAAAAGCGGTAGCATTACGCGACACTACGGTCACCGTAAACTTACCCGGTTTGTAATATGTGTAATCATAGAACCCCGGAACAACTTCGCTGTATGACTTAATAAGCGTACCATAATCAGGAATCACTTGGCTCGGATCGACAGGAGAAGTAATTACCCAGCTTTCAAAATCCTCCTTACCGTCAGGCATGCCTGCACAAGTAAGCGATGTTCCAAGTGTCCACTGATAAGCGGGGAAAATAGCACCGGTCTGATCTTCCTGCAGTTTATTCGTAGTTGTACCACATTTTGCAAAAGAAGCATTTGTCCATATCGTATAAGGAAGAGCATCCGTTTCAACTGTATTATTAAGATTGAATGAAGAGATTGTATATCCTTCCTGTTTCTGTCCCTTTTTCGCAGTATAACGGAAAGCAAGATAGATATCCCGTCCGTTCCATTCTGACAAATCTATTGCTCCGGAATTAACATTAACACCTTTTTTAGTCCCCTCAACAGGCCATTTCGCTTTTTCAGAAATATCCAGCCAAGTGGCACGTTTTATTCCCTCCATGGTGATGTCACCGTCAAAGTCAGTAGAAAGAAGAAGCTTGATTTCGGCATACTCCTCCAAGTTATCTCCATCTTTTTTACAATTGAAAGACAGGACTGGAGAACCATTCTCCCTTCCGCGATTTCTATAGATATAACGCGACCCTTTTATAGTTCCTCCCATCGTTCCGCCATTATAATTATCAACTCCGGTAAAAATCGTCACGAAATCAGCTTCTCCTGAGAAGTGGAAGCGAACATTCTCTCCAACTTCGTATACATTCTTTTCAAGCCTGGTCACAACAGTTGATTCGGTCACGGTGTCAACTTGGCAGGACACAACGACTAAAGCGGCGATTAAAGCGGGAAACAGGTTTCTAATTATATTTCTTTTCATTGTCTCATACTTTTAATAATGTTAAATATACAATTACCAGCCTTCATTCTGTTTCAATTCAGGATTAAGCATTATTTCTCCGGAAGGGATCGGAAGGTAATAATGAACATCGGACACATTGTTGCCAGGAGTCATGATATAATCAAGTTGCGCTCCATTGACTCCTTTTGCATTCCTGCCATCATCCCTCGTAGCCTGAAGCACCTCCACAAGATTGTGCCAACGTTTGAGGTCTAAACGTCTCCAGCCTTCAAAGCATAGCTCCCTTGCTCTTTCATCCATAATAGTCTGAAGGAATGCCTCCTTTGAGTCTGTAGCTTCAGCAGGCAATTCATAAGACGGACTCTCATCCTTCATCACTGCGATTGCCGTAGCACCGCTACCCTTAGGACCTTTCCCGCCCTCGAGTGACCTGATCACCACCTTCGGAGTTTCACTATAGGCATGTCCCCTGTCGAGCAATACTATTGACTCAATAGGTCTGGTGGCTTTAGTGTCCGGTTTCCCGTCAGAACCAAGAATCTCAGGCAACTTGGCAGTAGCAATTGTAAGAGGACCTTTAACGTCTCCGACACGATATGCCTTGGGAGATTTGTTCTCTTCCGTTGTGCATGTGACAGATGCAGTATTGTCGGTAACATCTACAATTTCCACACAAACTTCATCAATGGTATAATTTTCTCCCGGATTGGTAAGTTCAATATGATCAATAAACTTGCGACCGTCCATCTGTCCGTATGCCCTTTTTCTCACCGCGTTGACATAGCCTATAGCCTCAGGTGTCGAACCATTATTTATCTGACACAATGCTTCGGCTGCCATAAGCAATACATCGGAATAGCGTACTATACAGAGGTTGGTTCCTGTATTACTCTGATATGCAGGCCAAATCTTTGCATATTGACGGTTGAACTTGTTGACCTGACGATCATAAACCAATCTGTCATTATCAGGATCCTTATGCGAACCGAAATAAGTAAGAACAAGACGATCGGCACCATCAAGCTTCGTAGGGGCATTGGTAAACGGAGCGATAGCCCAGTTACGTCTTTCATCATAAGAGCCTAACAATGCCTCAGTATCCTGCTCATAATATGAAAACATTCTTTTGGTGATCTTCATTGTATTATTAACCATAAAGGACACATTTGCTACAGCTTTGCTGCAATTGGTACCAAGCGAGGTCGACAATGAAGGAAAATATTCTTTCAGTCCGTCAGACGTACTTTTACAATACGCTTCTATCTCCCATAGATTTTCACGTATATCATACTTATCCTGAATAAGCGGAATGAATGCTTCTGCAAAATTAGGAATCAAGCTGTGAGCAGGATCGTCGATGACCATCTTTGCCCATTTGTATGCATCTTTGTACCTTTCAGTGTTGTAGCAAGGGAATCCGGCATTGAAAAGACAGACCCTTGCCAGCACTCCCCTGACAGCAGACTTATTGATTCTTCCTCCAAAGTTAAATTTGGTAATCGGAAAGACCTTACTCTCTGCCTCTTCCATCTCGCGAATTACAAAATCGTATATATCAGCCTCCTCTGCCTGCTTTGCAGAAGTACTATTAACATCCGAAGATGCCTCCGTTACAAGAGGAACCCTTCCATAATTTTGTACAAGATTGAAATAACAGAATGCCCTTATAAATTGCACCTCACCTTCCATGGCGAGCTTTGTTTCTGTTGTCATCTTGGCATCAGGAAGATAATGAAGGAACTGACAGCAACGCTGAATCGCCGCATAAAGATTCTTGTACATAGTAGCATTAGGAGCATATCCGGAAGTATAGCTATACACCTTAGGACCTGTTCCGGCTGCTGCATTATACATTTCATCCGTCACATTCCAGATGACGAACTGAGAGTTCATGCTTCCATCAAAAAGTCCTCCTCCCGGTACGCTAAGAGCGTCATAACAACCCACTAAAACCTTTGCGCATGCCGCACTATCTTTGAAAAATGTATTCGGAGTGTCCGAATCTATCGGATGCAAATCCAAATTAGACAAACAGCCTGTAAGAGGAAAAAATGCAATTCCGAACAATATACTTTTAATAACCTTATTCATATCCATATAAATTATTATATCACATTAAAACGAAATTTGTGCACCAAATATGAATGTACGTGGTACAGGGTATGCCGAATAGTCATAACCTGGAGTTCTTGCATTCGACATCGTGCTGACGGTAGGGTCCTGTCCTGAATACCCCGTCACCGTAAACAAATTCTGGGCAGAGAAATAAATCCTCATGTTGCTAACAAAAAACCTCTGGCTCACCTGAATAGGCAGAGTATATCCTATATTCAAATTTTTCAGTCTCAAATATGAGCCGTCCTCTACATAACGGTCACTGCCCCAAGCCGTATTGTTTGCAGATCTTGCACGCGGAAGTTTTCCGTTAGGATTGTCCACGGTCCATCTGTCGGCATACGAAGCAAACTGATTGGAACTCAATGATCTGCCTTCTTCTAAATAATAACGGTTCATATTAAGGATATCATTGCCGTAGCTGAATGTAAAGAACAATGACATATCAAAATTATAGAATCTGAAAGTATTTGTTATACCGCCCGTAAAATCAGGATTCGGATTACCTATAATCGTCAAGTCTTCTTGAGTAATCTGAAGATCGCCATTCAAATCCTTGAATTTCTGATATCCGGGAAAGACTCCCTTTCTGTTTGCATGAGTTGACTGTGAAACTACATCATCTCTCAATATCCAGCTGCCATCGCTTCCCTTACGGAAATCTTCATATTGATAAAGACCGTCTGTAAGGGCTCCGTACATCATACCGATAGGCTGGCCCACCTTCGCAATATACAATGCAGCCCCATTCGGAATCTTCAGATTATCAGCAGGAAGCACACTCTGGTTATTGGCAAGTGCAAGCACTTTGTTCCTGTTGAATGAAATATTGAAATCGGTAGTCCAGTTAAAATGCCTTCTCTTCATATTAACAGTGTTTAGAGACAGTTCGAAACCTTTGTTCTCCACCCGGCCTATATTTCTATATGCTGAACCATAACCGATATGGGCAGGCAAAGTGGCATTGATCAGAAGATCTTTAGTATCTTTCTTATAATACTCGGCGGTCAAGTATATTCTATTGTCGAAGAAGCCCAAATCCATTCTAGCATTAAAGGTATATGTAGTCTCCCATTTCAATTTAGAATTACCTATCGATGAGACAATCGCTCCCGTTGTAGGATATTCATCATTGAATGAATAGTCATAATATGTCCCTCCGGAAGAAAATCCCATCTGCGGAAGATAAGCGTATTCTCCGATACCATTATTGCCGGTAGACCCATAGCTCAAGTTAAGCGATCCTTCGCTAAACCATGATCCGATATTGTTCTTGACAAAATTCTCATCTGAGAATCTCCACCGAACGGCTCCTGAATAGAACTTGCCCCACCTATTGTCACGTGCAAATTTTGAAGAACCGTCCGCACGCATCGTAAACGTCAGATAGTATTTTCTGTCATAGTTGTAATTCGACCTAAAAATGAAAGATTGTATTGCCCATTCTGTCAACTTCTTGGACATGATTTTCTGAGACAGCCCTTCATCAAGTGCCTCTATTCCTCTCCATTCTGATGTAATAGGAATCTGTGTAGCTTTTGCTTCGAAGATATCCGAAACATTTTTCTGCTGAGTACAACCGACAGTTACGGCAAGGTCATGAATATTATCGAACTTTTTGTTGAAGTTCAAAGTGTTCTCATTCAAGACATTGTTAGTTCTTGTTACTCTTCTCGAACCGTTAATTCCGTCATTTCTTCCTGGAAGTGTACTTCCGGCTTCTGTCTTGGAATTATTGAATATATCAGTCTGGGATTCAGTACTCGTATAAGAAATCGAAGTAGTAAATTTCAGACATTTGAGAATATTCCAATTGAACATGGCACTGGTTCTCAACTGTCTTGTGATATATTTCTGATCAGTATTTTGCGTCTGGAGCAATGGGTTGAACATCGGCACTCCACTTTCCGGCCTTTCAGGATCTTCAAGTTCATGGGTCAAGTCCACACCGTTTGTGGAAATAGGCCTATATGACCACACTTTATACATATAAGCAGAAGATCCCTGTCCATAGTTAACTTGCATACCAGTTCTTTCCTTCTCCGCATAATTCGCTCTCATGACAAGCTGCATACGATTGCCTATCTTCTGGGTGATGTTCATGCTGCCAACATAGTTCTTCATACCGGTATTGAGAATGATACCCTTTTGATTGGCATAATTGAATGAAGCCATATATGTGGTCTTCTCAGTACCGCCAGATGCGCTTACGCTGTATTCGTGCATCTGTCCGAGCTGACTGATCTCATCTTGCCAGTCAATAGGTCTCACATTCTTATAGTCATCGAGTGTCCATGGAGTTCCATCCGGATGAGGATCCCTACCATCGAGATACATAGAGCCATAAGCCGCATCAAGTTCATTCTGAAGTCTGACAAATTCATAAGGTGACATCATTTCATACCTATTATAGTCTTTCGACAAGCTATAACGGTACTCGAAATTAATTTTCGGAGCGCCCTTTGAACCGGAATCGGTAGTAATAACAATCACACCATTAGCACCGCGTGCACCATATATGGCTGTCGCCGATGCATCTTTAAGTATCTCGATACTTTTAATATTCTGAGTAGGAATTGACGAGTTATCGGGAGACTCTAGTGGAATACCGTCTACCACATAAAGAGGAGCATTGCTCTGGGTTACAGAATTGCTACCCCTAATCAGAATGTCCGGAAGACCTCCAGGCTGTCCATCCCCGACATTGACCTGTACACCGGCGACCTTGCCGGCAATAGCATTTTCAAACGTCACTGCCTGAAGCGCCTTCATATCCTCAACGTTGACAGAAACAACGGAACCGGTAAGATCCTTTCTTGCTACCGGACCTCCGTATGGAACCACCACCACTTCCTCGAGCATTTCCGCATCAGGTTCAAGAGAGATTCTCAATTTCTCTCCCCCTTTTGTAACCCGCACCTGATAATCTTTGTAACCAATGAAAGAGACAGTGACAGTCTGTCCGACAGGTACTCCTGTAAAAATGAAATTTCCATCTACATTTGTGGATACACCTTTGGTACTGCCTTTGATATAGACGTTAGCTCCTATGACAGGAGTTTCGGTTTCATCAACGACAGTTCCTTCAACGGTAACCATCTTAGTTTTTTCCTGTGATCGGACTGGCATGATGCCTGCAAATGAAACCAGCAGGCACATCAGAAAAAAAACAATTTGTTTTCCTGATCTTGATTGAATACGATTTAATGTTAACATACTTTGGCATTATAAAAATGATTAGAATTAATATATTGAGAAATGTTTCGATCTGGGCTATTATAATAGCTTTTAACGCAAGCAAATTTATATAAGTACAATCAATTTTAATAGCATAATGCCTCAAAAATCAACGGAAACGTTCCCGGGAACGTTTGGATTTTGCAGAATGTCTAAAAAGTTGTAAGTTTGCAGACAAACCTACAATCATTCATGTTATGGAAAAGCCAATTACAATAAAAGACATAGCAAAAAAACTCGGGTTATCCACCTCCACAGTTTCCAGAGCTTTATCGGACAGTTGGGAAATAAAGAAAGAAACCAAGGAGCTGGTTATCAAGACTGCTGCAGAACTGAACTATCATCCGAACACGCAGGCAAAAGGGTTGGTCACAAAGAAAAGTTATACTATCGGAATCGTTGTGCCTGAATTGGTCACATCTTTTTTTCCTATGATTATATCCGGAATACCAAAAATACTAATGCACGAGGGCTATCAGATCCTCATTACTCAATCCAACGAATCCGCTGAAACAGAGCGTACCAATCTGAGTCTTTTAGAACAACACATGGTAGACGGTATAATAATATCCACGACATCTGACAGTTTCGTCAACTCTGATATGTATCAAAGCCTACAGGATAATGGGATTCCACTTGTGTTTTTCAACAGGGTGCCTTCCAACATTGATACTACAAAAATTATTATTGACGATAAGAAAATGGCCTATTCGGCAGTGGCTCATCTTATAGGTGAGGGATACCGGAAAATATTTCATTTTGCGGGTCCAGAAAAATTGGATATAACGAAAGATCGTATGAACGGATATATAGAGGCCATGCAGGATGCCAATCTCCCTATTTCAGACTCTACCATCATTCATTCCGGTATTTTTATTCGTGATGGAGAACAGACTATGGAAGATATACTGTCCGGAAACGGTGAAAAACCGGATGCTATATTTGCATTTAACGATCCTGTTGCTATCGGAGCGATGAAAGCCTTGAAACGGCACGGATTGAGGATACCGTATGATGTCGCTTTTGTCGGCTTTTCAGAATCGGATATGGCCACTGTCGTCGAACCTTATTTGACGTCTATAGAACAGCCGCGTGTCGAAATCGGAGAGATTGCAGCAAGCTGCATGCTGGACAAGATTCGTACAAATAGATTGCTCAATAAAAAAATTGTACTGGATGCCAAATTGAATATCAGGGAATCATCGCATAAAAAACACAATTATGATAAAGACACTATTCTAACATAGGAGGGGTAGTGATTGACCTTAATCTGTAAGTAAGCCCTCGTAATGTTCACTTCTTCCTCCTTTACTTGGTTGAACGTGAGGAACACAGGCAAAGTGAATTTCAGAAATTCGGTATACCATTCATCACCAAGATCAAAAACAATATGAGAAACTCCCTGATAAGTATACCCGCCATTGATGTCAACCTTATCAATGACGGGCAACTTGAAATTTTTTAGAACTGACATTAGTATATGATCAATCAGCGGAAGAATTTAATGCTTTCAATAACTCACCTTTCACCGTATCCGTTCCCGGAAAACCTACTGACCGGTACGTTTGTTTCCCTGCACGGTCGAGCACCAGATAAGTAGGTACGCCACGGACTTCGAATTTATCACAAATAGCTGCCCACTGAGCATTGGTCAACCGGTAATGCTCACCATGAATATCGGGTATCATATTGTTCCATGTTGTCTCCGGAGAATTTTCACCGGCAATAAAGACATACACGATATCTTTATCTATCAGCTCCTCCTTCATGGGTTTCATCATCTTCATAGCCATCTTACAAGGTCCGCACCAGGTGGCCCAGAAATCAACAAGCACTACCTTACCCTTGAACGGATCGACAATGGCTTCAAAAAGGGCATCGTCCTTCACATCTTCGGGCAGAGTACGAACCATAAAACTGCGCTTCTTCTTATTTTCTTCTATCTTCTGAAGCAGCTCCGTATTCATTGCAGTCAATTGGTTCAGGAAATAGGGATTCTCAATCGTGCGTAATGTAGCAAAATCGTCTTCAGACAAAGGCATAAAATCTTCCAGTTTTGAAGCACATTGCATTGCTGTCTGCACATCATGATAAATACCTTTACCTCCTATTAGCTCTCCAACCGCCTTCTGATTAGCTTCCAAAGCCACTTTGCCACACTCCTGAAAGAGGTTGTCATACTTATCTCTCAGTACCCTCATTATAGAAGCATCCTGCGACGAAGGATTATCACGGTATTTCTTCATTGCTTCCTTATCCTCCGGACTTACCTTGGATGAGTCAAGCAGGTAATCAAAAATACCGACGGTCTTAACAGACGGCAAATGGATGTATGCAGTATTTCTTACCATACCGGAATAATTGAAGCAATACACAGACTTGGGTGAATTGATGTAATCCAGTTTACTTAAAAAGTCAAAATAGCCATCTGACGGTTTTTTTGAGAGATACTCCTTACCGGCATCACGCAACGACAGTCCTTTTTGCTGAGCATAAGCCTGCAATAGCTGATAATCATATCCACATAACAGTCCATACAATGCATCTTTATTCAGCACAGTCAACAATTCCGCATAAGCTGCACTTATTTTCTTATTGGCACGGATCACATTGTCCGCTTCTTCATATTTCCGCATGCAATATGCTTTATACTGATCCGGAGTCATGTCATATAAGTCTTTCAACTCAACAGAACAAAGAGGAATTTCCAGTCCGGAATTCATTTCCGTATTCAATCCTGCATTCAGTCCTTCAAAATAAACCTTCTTCCCTTCAGCCTTCGTGTCTTTCTGTAAACGACTGGAAGCACGCGTCATTTCACGAAGATTTACGGTAACCTTGGTTTCTCCACCCGGAGACAACAAAAAAGAAACAACAGATCCACCCACACTTAAATAGGCGACAGAAGGGTGTGAGACTGATATTTCCGTATGGAAATTTCCCACTTCATCCAACTCTAACTCTGTATTCTTTTGTCCATAGGGAGATAAGAAATCAGCAGAATGTAATTCAGCTTTCATCCGGAATGAAGGCTTATAATCCAAAATACGACCACTAATGATAGCCGTTCCCTCTTTGATTTCAGGAGTCGGCAAAGCTACAGCAGTCATTTTTCCTGCCTTCTCTAGACCTTTAGGCAATTGGAGCTTAGGCAACTTTCCAGTCAGGCTGATACCGAAAAGATTAAAATCTCTCTCACCTTCCCCTTCCACAAAATCGAATGATTTTACAGATGGTGGCAAAGGTGGAAATATCAAAGAGAAAGTGGCCTCTCCGGATTCTGGCATCCAAAATTCCTGTCCCAACTCAATACCTACTCCCTGCCGCACCTGATAACGTTCACCATTATCTGCCACCAGACAAGTAGCAGGGGCAATACGTATCCAGTACTTTGGAGTAAATTTTGCATCCACATCAATCACGGTAGCTGTATCCGATAAATGAACGGCAGCTATCTCAATGGTTTCCGTTGCCTTTGCTATAAACGGAGGGCGATTAATCGTCTTCTGTGCATTCAATGCACTCCAAGACAAAAGACACAATAAGAATAGTAGTTTTTTCATTAGACTCATTCTTAAATTGATACTATCGCAAAGCTTCCACTTCTTCCGGAGTCAATGGTATCTTCTTGCCTAAGCGGCGGGCACCGGTTTCTGTAATAAGATAATCTTCTTCATTGCGAATACCACCGAAGTCACGATATTCTTCCAATTTGTCATAATTGATAAAGTCTGTGAATTTCTTACCTTCTTTCCACATGTCAATCAATTCGGGAATGAAGTAGATACCCGGTTCAACGGTATGTACAAAGCCCG
>ULST01002012.1_pt1 | contig 19387 bp, 10 predicted proteins | sample 1956951 | NCBI WGS metagenome assembly ULST01 (sample SAMEA4835716, study PRJEB28245) | human gut metagenome | biome: gut microbiome; material: fecal sample | place: Denmark | collected 2008 | reverse complement strand
GGGGGGGGGGTATTTTGCCGCCTCTCCCTTGTATATTAAAACGATATGGAAGATTTTATTGGTAAGTACGATGGTAATCAAATAGACAGTAGACTTGATAAGGTCAAGGATATGGTTGGCGCCACGGCGTCCGGGGCTGGCGCTGCGGGATTGGTGCCGGCTCCTGCTAAGGGGGATGAGGGTAGGTTCCTTTGTGGTGATGGTACGTGGAAGGACGCAGTAGCTAAAAGTGATGATGAGGATGCTTTTTTAGCTATCATCTTACAGCTTGTAGGAGATCAATCTACTACTTTGCCTCAATCTCAATATAATACTATAAAGTCGTTGTTTGATGGTAGTTCTACGTCCAATGTCAGGATGATAAGACCTAACAATTCTTTTGTGGAAGCGTTAGGTGGCGTGAATATTAATGATTTGATGGTTTTTAATGATCAAAGGAATGATTGTATCACTATTTATATCAGCGCTTCAAATAATTCCCTTAATATGGGATTTTCAGATATATCTATATCTGTTTACCCTAATTTGAATGTTGAATATATTAATTCTTCTTTAAATATAGCATCATCAGATGACACCGAGATAGTTATTGTAAGGTCTTTTGGGAATACAGAAGATAATATAAATTTTGATAATCAGCTTCATCTTAAGTTGAAAGGGACTGGGAATAAAGCATTGATGGATAATGGGTTATATCAGGATATAAGAGGTATAGACATATCAAGTTATCTATTAGAACCTGGGACTATTGATATAGTATCATCTATAACCAAATCAAAATATGATGATATAAAAAGTTATATTCTAAATAATGATCATATGTATCTTTCACGAGTGATATCTGGCTCCGGTTTTACGGCGACTTTTAATTCATATATCATAGCAAGTTATATTTATGATGCCGCTTATTTGGTATTTTTTGATCCGAATTCTTCAAAAATGAGTAAGATAAAAATTAATTATGATACTTATGAGGTAAGTACTATTGTAATTTAAATATTTGATGTTATGGCAACAGGGAAAGCTAGCGGTAAGAAGAAGGGCGAATGCCCGAAGTCAGGATGCATTAAGAAAGTAGGGAGTAATTGGCGAGTGGTTAGCAACAAGACCGGTAAATTATGGCCGGCCAAGTACAAGTCGAGGGATTCGGCTAAGAAAGCCTTAGCGGCTTATCATATGCATTGATGGTATAGGCGGGTAGATGATATGAATCATGTATCCGCTTACTGTTTTAATCTACATGCTATTATGCCTATCTTTGTGAAAAACATGATTTATGGCTAAGAAAGATAAGAAGGAGGAAATCCCTTCATGGATAAAGGATTTGTATAAGGGAGATCTTGATCGTGTCGTAAGAGGCGAGCGTCCTATGTATTTCAGGGGTATGGATGATAGTCCTTTGAGAAACGTATCCCCGGAGTTTGATATCCTTAGCGGAGGAGCCGCAGTTAAAGGCATGAATGGGATAAGAGGTACGTTGTCCCCGTTGAAGAACGGTATGGGTAATTATAATTTTAGCCTCAGGGGTATAAATAAGAAGATCGGTGAGTTGGTTGATGAGGCGGGATTATATCTACCTGAGAAATTAAGACCTGTATATCGGACTGTGGTGGATGCTATGTCGAGTTCCAAGGATAAGGGGTTGGGTCATATCACGCAGCCGTTGGCCAACGCCCTGTACCCGGCGGACGAGCGGCGAAACCGGCGTCTGGACGGGGAGCATCCCGTTGGTTATGTGGATGCCATAGACGGTATCTGGCCTAGGGAGAAATACGGTCTTTGGGGAGAGAAGATAGAGGAGAAACAGGATGGAGGTGAGATTGACAAGGATAAACTTATAACCCTCATCAAGAGCAGCGATGCCAATTTCGCCAGGAGGTTAAGGGATGAGAAAAGGAAAACCATACCTGACTGGGAGGTCGATGGGAATGTCGCCACGCATAAGCTTGGCTACGCTGGCGTGGATGGTCGGTATGTGATATATCCTTCGGTCAGGGAGATAGATGGTGAGTTATACGACTTCACTGATCCTAAGAATAATAGGGGTGAGTGGGACGCTCTTGAAAGTGCCATCGCTGACGGCGACACTATTATGGTGGATTCTGAGCGGGAAGCGGAGTGGTTGACGGGTAATTATAAGAATTATTTCAAGAGTTTCGATGAGTATGCGGAGGGAGGTCCTGTAGAGGATATAGCCAGAAAAATGTACAGGTCGGATCTTGATCGCGTTATATCCGGTCAGTCCCCTCAATATTATGGGCAACTCAATGATAGGCCGCTGGAAGACGTCCATCCAGAATTTGATGTCCTTACTGGAGGTGTTCCTATGAGGTTGTCCCCGTCTTATAAGATGGGGTTGGTAGGTAAAGATGTATTTACCAATCCATGGGAGTCTAGCATCTATGGAAAGGTATTTGATAAGTTGGACGATTATGCCAGCATCCCTAATGAGATATTTACTAAATATCTTGGGAAGACATTGAGGGGTATAAGGAGAAGGATACCTGACGAGGAGGATAAGGAGAGGTTTGAAAGCGCGGCCAAGAAAGTAGCGGATAATATTCATAGGGATCTTGATTATTATATAGGGTTGATATCCACTACATTGGCCGATGATGAGAAAGACAAGAAAGAGGATGGTGGACCTGTAGATACTGATAAAGGATATGGGGAAGGCAAATATGTTGTTGATCCCGGTAGATCGGACAACAACAAGATGGTTGTGTATGATGAGATATGGGACTATCTGACAGAAAAGAAGGGAATACCACAAACGCAAGCGGTAGGCATCCTCGCCAACATCGCCGCCGAGTCCGGAGGGGACACCGAAGCCCTAGGAGCCGCCGGTGACTTTGGTATCCAGCAATGGCTTGGTCCGAGGAAGAAAGAGCTACAGCGTAGGTATGGTAAGAAACCGACTTTGACACAGCAGTTGGATTATCTTGTGGATGAGTATCAAGGTCGTGTACCGGGGCTAGGCTGGAACTACATGAACCAAGGCAAGTTCTTTGATAAGGACGCTCAAGGCAATATATATAATTACTATATGTATTCGAAGGCTGATTTTGATAACGCCACGAATTATAAGGACGCTACCGTGGCATGGAATCAAGGATACGGTAGGCCTCTTGGATCGACCTTGAGAAATGAGAAGAGATTTGAGTTCGCTGATATGTTCGCTAATAGGTATGGTGTCCCGGAGAACGAGCCAATGAGATACGAGTTCGGACAGCGGGATTCGGGCACGGGGGACGGAGGTCATCAGCCCGTGCCTGAGACGGTAGCCCCCGCCGGCCCTTCTTTGGCTTCCCATCCTGCCGTGGATAGCTGGTGGGAGAAGGAAGGTCAAGACCTGTTATATAAGATGCTAGCTCAATCAGGCGCCAACAAGAAAGCTATAGAGGATATCGCTAACAACATCAAGAACGATCCCCAATCAGAGGCACAGGTAGCGGAAGCTGAGCGTATGCGTAGAGAACAGGCAAAAAGGCAGCTGGTACTTAATATGATACCGGGGTTAAGTTTTAACATAAAAGGTATGAGTAGAACTCGAAATTAATACTACATTTGTGAAATTATTAAATGTTTTAGATATGAAAAGATTGTTATTTTTATTTGCTATGTTATTGACGCCGTTCGTTTTGATGGCGCAAGAGGTAATCCCATCAGAAGGGGCTATCACTATTGATTTAACTACCTTCACCGGCATCATGGCTTTCGTCACGATGTCAGCTACGCAGTTAGCCAAGGTTGTGCCGTATATTGACACCCATAAGTGGGCTAAAGTCCTATCCGCCGTAGTCATAGGTATGCTGGTTTGTATATTAGCGTGGCTACTAAAGGTGTCTCCATTGCTTATAGGGAGTGAATGGTGGGAGGCTCTATTATATGGAGTGGCTGTAGGTCTCAGTTCTGCCGGTTTCTATGATTTGGTTAAGGCTATAGGATCATTATTCATAAAAAGAATTTAATTCTGTACATAATAATAGCATTTGCTGAGAGACTCATCGTTGTGAAATGATGAGTCTCTGTTTTTTTAAATTATCTTTGTGTCAGAACGAAATTAATTAGACATGAGCAAATACGTAATCAAGAGGAAGATACCTAAATATCAAGAGGCCGGGGAAGTCGGGTCGTATATGCTTGGTAATATGGACGGTATACAAGGGTTAGGTATAGAACCTTTGGTGAATACCAACCAAGGATTACCCGCGCCGGTCAATCCGCTAGGGATATATTCTTTGGATACTCCAGATCAGTTGAGGACTAAATATGCTAATGCTTTTGATCAGGATAATGTGTTTCCGGCTAGCTTCAAGGGTAGTTTGCAACGTATAGCTGAGAATTATCAGGACAATGGTATTACGCTTAATAACATAACTGTTAACGATGTTGATAAGTCTAAGACCGGTTCAGGCGAGACGGATGTTTTTGATTTTACCACCATCCCTTACTATGGCGCTGATGATATAGGGTCTAGATTCACTCAGATGGGTCGTGGTATAGGGCGTATGAGAAGCGAGGGATATGGTGATTTATCCACTGGGGCTAAAACAGCTAATACGATAACCACCATAGCCTCAGGAATTAGTGGTATCATGGGGTTGGCTCGTAACGTGGTTTCTGGGATAGCGTCAGAGAAAGGTACTCGTACCAATATCAGGTTAGCTCAGGAGCGTGAGGCCAGACAAAGAAGGCAATCCCAGATGCAGTACAAGGATGGTGGGGGTGTTTATCTAGGGCCTAATAATAGGTTCGATAGCGGAAGCCTTACCGGTGAGTACCTGTATCCGTTACCTAAGTCGATGGAAGATCAAGCCAACGTAGAGGTCGAGAAGGGTGAGTACGTGACGCAGCCCGGAGAGGCGCCGATGGAGGCTATGGGGCAGAAGCACGCCGATGGTGGAACCCCCGTTTCCTTGGAGCAGGGAACGAAGGTTATTACCGACGACACAACCATAGAGCCGGATTTCGCTAAATACATCAGAGATACGTATGGGATCAAAGCCACGCCTAAGGATACGTATGCTACGTTAATGGACAGGTATAAGGCTAAGATCGGTCTTAAATCAGCTTACGATGATCAGAAAAAGGCGCTGGAGAAGCTGAAGAAGAACGATAAGATAGATGACGAGAATACGAGGCGTTTAAACGCCTCCGTATTATCTAAGGCTATAAATGATAGCAACGATACCGTTAATGGATTAGAGGGAAGATTTACGGACTTCGCTAATGTCATATACAAGGAGCAGGAAGACCGGAAGATGAAGAAGGATGAGGATACGTATTTCGCCAAGGGTGGTGAGATAGATAACATCATATCCAGATCCATGAAAGAATATGGTCTTACAGAAGATGATGTAGCCGAGGCTAAGAAAGAGCTGCTTAAGAAAGTAGCTGGTATTCGTCAGAAGATGGAGAAAGGTGGTAGCTCTTTATTTGATTATCTCCTTACTTTCCGTCCTGTAGAGAATAAGTACAATAATAAGGATAATACGTTTGGGTATCAACGTCAGGGTCAGGATGGTTCCTATGGCGGTATTAATACCGATGAGAGGCTGGAGTATTATAAGACGTTCATGCCTTTGGCTTATGATGCTTATATGAGCGCTCCGAAGGCTACTGCCGCCAAGGCTCTTCAGGATGCTATATACAGCACTACTGGTGGGTGGATGGGCTTGGCCACGGCGGAGAACCCGATCATCGCCAACGCAGAGGCGCTTCGGGATTATACGACACTCGTTTCCTTTGGAGGCGAGGATAGCCAAGGTAATTACCCGGAAGATAAGAAAGCCTCATATCATGATAGGATGAGAGACAATAAGTTTGGTCAATATTCCTCATCTCGTCCTATGATCGGTCTGGATGTTGTTACAGAGGAACAGCATAAGGCTCTTAACGATGCTGGTATCACCCATTTTAGCCAACTATTCTCTGACAAGAACAAGGATGTCGTTAATAAGATACTTGGCGAGGATATGCTTAAGATGCAGGCATTGAGATCCATGAAAGGAATGGAAGGTCTTGATTTTATACTTGACCCTCATAAGGTGGCTCCAGGTCCTATGGATATAGGTGATGTGGAGGAACCTGATGTTAAACTGGATATGCCTGAGCTGATTGATCCCAATACACTCCCTAAGACCAATACAAATGCCGGTAAGTCGAACAGCGGCAATGGAGGCAGGAATATAGTGGGTGGCGGTCTTGACTTCCCCGAGGTATTTAGGATGACCCCGGGAGCCGTGACAACGGAAGGTCTGGAAAGGCATTACGCTCCTACCGTGGATCCGGTGTTGAGATCGGCTGATCAGTATATGGTTGAGACCAATCGTGCTTTCCAATCACAATTGGATCAGATGGGTAATGTCCCGGATTCCCAGAGAGGGGCTTTATCATCCAACTTACAGGCTATCATGAGTTCCAATATAGGTAGATACATTAATGAGGTAGAACAAGGGAACGTGGCTCAAAGGGCTTGGGCTGATAATGTAAACGCCCGTACTTGGGCTGATACGTATGATAAGAATATAGCCCAACGTCAAGCTTACCAGCAACGGATATTGCAGGGATTGGCTATAAATGACGAGAACTGGGCTAGGTATTTCGATAGCGTAAATGACGAGATCCAGCAGAAGTGGAATACGGCTACGACCATGAATACATTAAGGTCTATATTTGGGGATGTAAAGATTGGTCCCAATGGACAATTAATCGCTGATCCTCAAGGAGATATATTGAGTTATAGGAAATTATATCCTGCTCAGGAAGTAACTAAAGGCAAGAAAGGATAAAGGATGGCTTCACAATATAGTATATTAAGGAATTACGGCAAGTATGTATCGCCCTACAACATGGATGTCATGATGCAGGGGATGGGGTACATGCAGCAGAAGATAGATACCAATCGGCAGGCTATAAACGAGTATGCTGATTATATTATCAATTCTGACATTATAAAACCTCAGGATAGGGAATATCTTCAGAATAGGTTAAATGGGCTGATACAGGACGTGAATAACGTGTATCGTAAATCTAATTTGGCTTCCGACGGTATAGCCAGAAGCATACAGGCTCGTCTTGGAGAAGCTCTGGATACCCGTGTGTTGAATGCTATTTCCGGTACTAGGGAGATCCGGGCTTTTAGCGAGAAGATGGAGGATATGAAGCTGAACAATCCCAAGATGTATAGTCCTATAAACGAGGCTGAGGCTTTTGCGGATGCCGTGGCTTGGATGAATGACGGTCAGGTAGGGACACGTCTTAATCCTATACATTATACCCCTTATACGGATTACCACGCTGAGATTGATGAGAAGATGAAGAATTTCATCTCCCTTAACAAGGGGAAGAAAGTCAATGTACCGGTGACTGATGCCAATGGCAACAGGACGGGCGAGATGCGTGAGATGTATATAGATGAGATGAGTTACGCTCAGGTCAGGGATATAGCCATGGCTTCTATATCTGAGAACGGTAAGGCTCAGATGCAATTAGAGGGAAGATATATGGCTAGAACGAATCCTGACTTATTTAATGTTCAAAGCACCTCAGATTTCCTTAAAGGGTATATTGATGATTTCAGTGTCAAGGAAGAATCCATACGAGCCAAGCTAAAGGGCGTTGGCAATGACAAGGCCAAGAGGGCTAAGTTGGAGTCGGAGCTGGCGGATATTATCAAGCAGAGAAATGATTTCGTGGAGGAGGCCGAGGGCGTTATCGGTAGCAACTACAGCCCGGAGCGAGCCGGCATGTTCATGGTACGACAGCAGTTCCTTCGTGGCGTCGGGCTGAGATGGTCTTATAATAACTCATACGAGACGTTGGGTGTTGATGATTATTATTTCAAGGCTAATCAGCAGATGATGGATAGAGCTAAGTTTAATGAGACAAAAAGGCATAATCTAGCCATGGAGAAAGCAGCGTTGATGAGAGCCAGCAAATCGGGTAAGTCGGAGAATGGAGGTGGCGGAGGTGATGACACGACCGGGCCTACCGTGGTTACCAAGAGCGCAAACCTTGACGATGTGAGCATAAGCGATGAGTTCATGAACGGGTTCATAGCCAACGAGAAGGCGGTGACTACCGGCATGGGTAATTTCGTTAAGTCATTATCAGATGACGCTAGAAGGAAGATCGACGCATGGGCGTCTGATCCTGAGAATAGTAACGTGGTCAAGGATATGGATAACGATCAGGTTATCATGGCTTATTTCAAGGCCAATGGAGGGTCAAGGAACGAGTTGCTTGATTACAATGGTCAGGATAGTTATTTGAAGCTTCTTGGATTAAATACCCAAAGAGGGAAGTATAATAAGATCAATGATGGATTCAATAAGGCGAGCAATGCTGTTTTGGATGGTATTGATACTATAATTCAGAGAGAAGCTAGATCGAACAGTGGGTCAGGTATAGATATTAGTTATGGATTCGGCACATTCAATCTTGGAGATATTAATAACAATGGCGATAAGGTTTTTGATATAAATGGTATAAACGATATAACATTAAATGATTGGAGTAAGTTGTCCGCTTACAGCTCTTTGTTAAATGATAATATAAATACTATTAATTACGGTGTTGAAGGAGAAATGCCTCATGTATCAATGGATTCGGGTCAATCAGGTGTCTTATTGGATCGTGTGAATGATTTAATGGGAACGTCTTTTTCGCTTGATGATATTGAATCTATAATGTCTCTTGCCGTATCTGGGGCTAGTAAGAATAAGCACATTGAGGAAATAAGAGATAGGTTTGCCGGGGATAACAGGGCGATCGCTGTCGCTACCGCTATATATGATGAGGCTCATAAAGAGAGGAATGATTTATTAAGACATGAATGGAGTCGTGGGGATTTAGGTAGGATCGCTGATGACGCTAAACGTGCTGGCGAGGATTACCTGAGACAATATCGTCATGAGTATGCCGAGCGTGAGTATATCTTCTCCGGTGATTATCCGTCTAAAAGTCAAGAAGAGAAAGATTATATAAAGGTTAGTGACCTATTTACCCGTGGTGGCGGTTTTATTCCTAAGGATAAGGATAATGCCAATACGAAGATAACGTTTACCATATCCCCTATAGGTGATGGTAATTATCAGATCATTGGCAATAATGGAGGTGATGGTCGATCTGTTGTTGAGGTAAGCGAGGCTGATCTGGCTGCGAATGGACTTACTTTCTACAAAGAGGATGTAAGCATCCCGTCCGAGACCTATGATTCCGGTGTCGTACCCATATCTTTCGCCAGCTCAAGCAACAACGCTTATGGGAAGATGGCTAAGTCATTGTTGGTAGCTCCATTCGTTTACGCTAGCGGGGCCAAGGACACGGTAATGCCTTATATAGATATGTTTACGAATATAAATGACGGGAATATCAGGAAGAATCAGATGATGATCGCTACTGACGTGTTGTTCGATAACGCTTCTATGTACGAGTTAAGGGCTTCCGGATATAAGTATAATAATGGTTCTTCTGGGATAAATGTTGATATATATAGCAAAGGAGGGGCTAGAGAGGGTAATACCCCGTTGTATTCAATTGATCTGGATGGCGTTAACTATGCTGATGAGGTATCAAGGAAGATCGACTTCTGCCCGCAGTATTATTTGGTCATGGCATGGCAACAGATACTTAGCAAGGAGAATGAGGTGTATTGGAGGAGCGAGGGAAGATCTACTACTGATGATTTCGAGAGCTTCATCTCGCCCATAGCTGATATGATTGATCAGGAGATAAGAAACAGGAATAACGGAAATAGTGGAAATAATGGAAACAATGGAAATCTATAATAATACCTCTAACGGAAAGGATCTTGCCGAGAAGTACAGATATCCTACCATAAACGTAGATAATATAAAGGCTATTGGTACGGATCCCTATGATATACCGGATCGTGACCTGCCTCCGGTATTGGATCCGTATTCCGCTTCCGAGAGATCAAAGTCCCAGATACCGTCATTGTCGGAGAGGATCAAGAATACTGTTAAGACAAATTATTATGATGATATGAAACATATGTCCCCATTAGGATATATGGCTTCTGATCAAAGCTATAAGGGCAGGTTTAATCTTACTGGTCCGGAGATATCGTTGGAGGATTCAAGGTATCGACTTAGTAGCGGTACTTGGATACCTAAATACGAGTCTTATATCCCCGGTGTAGATAACGACACACGTTTATCTAGGAGTCAAGGTAGGACTGAGAAATGGATGAGAGGTTTGGGGAAATTTGTAGGTAAAGCCGCTTTGTATGGATTAGGTGGTGTTATTCAGCCTTTTTATGGTATTTACGCCGGTGTATCCAGAGGTAATTTTAACGCTGTTTTTGATAACGATTTCACGAGATGGTTGGATGATCAGGACAAGAAGATGGATTACGGTCTTGCTCATTATTACAATCGTGAGGAGCGGGATATGAATTTCCTTCAAAGCATGACTACGGCTAATTTCTGGTCTAACGATTTTTTATCCGGTCTTGCTTTTACCGCTGGAGCCATGTTATCGTCAGCCGTATATTCCGGCGCTGGATTGATGAACTTAGCTCGTACGGGAGCTAGGGCGGGCGTGGCTTTGGCTAGGATAGGCAAAGCGGCTTCGGATACCAAGAAAGCGTTCGGTGTCTACCTTAGGGCCGCCCGTACGGGACGGAGGATAGGCAAGGGACTGGACACCCTCGCTTTCCTTGGCACATCTACCTCGTGGGAGGCGTCTGTCGAGGCCAGAAGCATGCTGATGGAGGCTGAGGAGAATTTCAGGCAGTCTTACCGTAACGCTTATGGAAGGGAAGTCCCATATGAGGAGCTTATGAAGTTCAGAGCTGACAATGCCAATGCCGCTAATGCCGTATTTGCCGCCAACGTCGGCATATTGTCATTATCCAATATAGCTATGTTCGGCGATATGTTCGGCATGGATCTTGGTGTGGATAAGTTCATAAAACGCAATATATTTGGCGTAGGTGCCGAGAGGATGGATAACGGTACGTTAAGAGCCATAACACCAAAGAAATGGCAGAAGGTAGCCGGAAATACGTTCAATATCATCAAGCGCCCAGTGTCAGAGGGTCTGTATGAGGAAGGTCTTCAGGGAGTGGCTAGTAAGTCCGCCAAGGATTGGGTAGAATCAAGATACAATCCTATGGCTATCCGGCAGAATATAGGCTATATGGAGGCTATAAAGAATGGGTTCAAGGAGACGTACGGGTCTAGCCAAGGATGGAAGGAGATCGGTATCGGTATGATTATCGGATCGATTATGGGTGGAAAGACTATTGGGGGTATAAAGGAATGGAGCCAAGACATGTCCCGGAACAAGGGGATGGTGGAGGCCTACAACGCCAATGCCGGCGCCTTGACCACCGCCGCTGTCCGTGCTATTCGTGGCAGTATGGCTCTTAACGCTCAATTATCTGGTGTAGACACATCGTACGAGAGTGATGGTAGGATCATAAATAAGGATTTTAGTGACGCCGTATTCAATCGTCTCCGTTATGATTCGGAGATGGGGATGTTGGATGATACCAAGGAGAATTTCAGGACGGTAGTCGAATCTATACCTAATAGCGATATAGCGTCCGATATGAATATGACGGATGAGCAGGTCAATGAGTATAAAGCCGATCTTGTCAACGAGTTTAATAAGAAGGTGGATAATTTCATTATGGCCAACAGATTCGCCGACTCCCTTACCGATGGTATATCCAATAGGTCGTTTAACGCCTATATCTCCAATATGGCTTATAATGGCCTTGAGGCGAAGGATAATTTGAACGATATTGCCAATCAGTTAAGAAGGATATACAATACGGATATAGGCCCCGCTCTTGATATATATTCTCGTCTTAATCCTGATTCGAGCAGGGATCTTGAAGAACTCAGGAAGCTTACGGATGATATACAGAGGATGGAGAAGAATATCTTGAGGCTTCAACAAAGTGTCGCGTCGAAGGACGCTCTTGAATCTGATAAGGCTAAGTTGGTCAAGGAGAATGATAGGCTTCTTAAATTAACAGAGGATAGGATCGCATTGGAGAGGAAATTAACTACGTTAATTAACTCAGAGGCTGATATATCTAAGTTGTTCTTAAATAGAAATGATTCAAGGATCAGTGCCGCTGATCTTATGGCGGCTTATGATACTATAGCTGATTTTGAGAACGTCGTATCTATCCGTGGGGTTGATAATTATAAGGAGGCTATGGCATTGCTTAGTGAGTATCGTCATAATCTTGTGGCTTATAAGAATATAAACGAGTCTCTTCGTCGTATGCGTGACAGAAGATTCATCCGGGCGCAGGAGCGCGGGTTCATGAAGATATTATCGAACGTATGGGGTAAGACTTATGAGGAGGATGATAGCAAGTATGATTTCAGGAATACTGATAATCCTGATGCCAATGATCTTTACGCCAACGACCAAGCTATAGACAAGGCTTACCAAGATGGTCTTATAGGGGAGGATGAGGCATTTATGTTCAAGACATATAATCATATGATAGCCAGATCTATGGAGAACGAGATTAAGACCGATGAAGGTAATATAGTCGAGAGGGTTCCTGATGATGAGGATATCATAAATCCTTCTGACGATAGAATCAATAATATAGCTATAAAGATATGGAACGGTAATGAGGATGTCTTATCTCCTAGGGAGAGACAGATATATGATAATAACAAGCCTCGTGTCGATAGTCTAGTTAACGGGTTTGGGGATAATCCTATTTCAAGGATCAATAAGGCTAGATCGATAATAGATAGATTGAAGATCCATGATAATATTTATGATAATATCAAGGACGCTGTTGATGATATTGTAGATATGAATATCAATGGTCTTGATCAGGATCAGATCAAAGAAGCTATAAAGACTTATAATGATCTTATGAATGAGGCTGACAATGGCAATGAGATTGATCAGGATAAGCTTAATGAGGCTATTGATATTATCAATAATTATTCCGATGGGCCTCTTCTTCAATTCGTGGAATGGATGAGGTTGTATGATAACGGAAGTATAGCTGTCAAGGATTACGATAAATCCATACCTATGGGTGATGTCCTCACAGAGAGCGAACCCGGGACATCCACCGGCAGGACGGAAGTTAACGCCGCCCAGAATCCGGTGGTGTTGATGGCTCAGAAGAGAGAGATCGGTGGGGTTATGTATTATGAAGTTGGCGGAATGAGACTTGATAGGTTTATGGACAGTCTTGGGCTTAAAAGATCTGATGCCACTGATACTGATAATGGAAGGGTGATGGATTTCACCAACGGAACCGACATATTTACTGTTATAGAGTCAGATAACCACTCAAGATGGATGATTAGCGAGGATGACGCTCAGGCTTTCGAGAACGCTACCGGTGTCATATTGGGGCGGCAAACCGCCTTGTCGACCTCCATCTGGTTCATGGTGTATCGCAAGGGGCAGGATGGATCTATTGTCCCTTATTATACGGGTGATACGTTTGGATCTAACAACGAGTCGGTGAATCAGGAAGCCGTAGCTAATCTCCGTAAGGATAATATCGTAAGGTTTAAGATGGATATGTCAGATCCATATACCAAGGAATTGTATGATAAATACAATAGCCTTAACGCCGTTGACCCTAATTCTGATGAGACTAAGTCGGCTTACCGAGAGCTGGTTGATAATATGGTTATTAAGATCGTGGATAGCGATGGCAATTTCGTCTCGGTGCTAAAAGCCAATGATCCAGACTCAAAAGGGAGTAACGCTGATTTAAGGAGTATGGCCTTTGAGTTGTATAGGGATAATGTGGGATCTGTCGCTGGCGAGATTGATATACCGTTCGTAGGCGCAGTCACCAGTGTTTTGCCGGGAAGACCGAACTTCAGTGTAAGTGATGATAATGGCACGTTGATGGTATCTGAGAATGATTTTACCAACGAGACGGTTGATAAGGTCGAGAGCGTAGGATATATAGAGAACGGGGAGGTTACGATGAGGGATGATATTAAGTATAATATATTCCCGTTCTGTACGGCTATCGTTAGGGACAAGTATGGTAATTATAAAAATTCGCGTATCCCGGTTGTAGCTATAAAGACAGGAAATGGAAGAAATTACCTGTACCCCGTAAGATTGAAAAATCAGGATATATCATCATTCTCATCCATGATCGGATCGATGGCTGATAGGATTACGGAAGGTCTAGGCGGAGGCGTAAGTATTGATGATATAATGGATCTTAATAACGCTATAGCCAGATCAGGGTTGGATAATAAGACATATATGATTCCGCTGGCGGGAGACGTGGATGTTATCAAGAACCGGCTTAAAGCTGTCAAGGAAGCGGCTAGCAGGATGCCTATGACCGCTGACGTAAGAGGATGGATAGGTGATTCCAGAACTAAGGAGGATATTTTGATGAATGACGTTACGATCAACATCGATCTTAACAACGATCCTTTCATAGCTCCTAAGTTTAGGATGAGTATCAAGGAGAACAAGGTATCCAAGGAGGAGACGGAAGTCTCGTTCCCTAACCTGCCGGATCTGCCATCGGAGTTCGCCTCGCCTACGAAGGCGGCCGAGGACAAGTCTTTGGTTTCCGACGGTAACGTAGTATCCGGAGAAAATGAAGCGGAAAATCCTTGCTAAATAAATTATCTTGATTTATCTTCGCGGTGTCAGTCCATCACCTGACGAGTAAGATATTTAAAAGTTGGTCCCTGTCGGGTGTGTGATGGCCCCGGTGGGGACTCTTTATATTATGCAGTTAGATAGTTTTTTACATCGGAAAATTATGCAAGACCTACGCATCCAGCGAGTGAAGGTTTTGATGATGTTATACACCAGTCATTATTTTGTCAATAACAGACAAAGGCAGTTGTTTGACCATACATACGCTTTAAGCAGGGATCAGGCTTTTGATTATATGACTGAGTTCAACAAAAGGCTTAGTGATAAGGTGGGTATAAAATGTACGATGGATATCCTTCTACCTGCCGATGACGATAACGCTAATATCATAATCGAGTACAATGGTATCATCAAGAAGCTGATGAAGGAGGCCGAGAAGCTGGAACTTGACACTGACGCCATTAAGGAAATGATGCGTGATCTTCTTAATGAGTTGAAGGATGATATTGATCTTAATATCCTGATATTTGACGTAACCCAGTTACTTATAAAATACAATCTATTTAGGTTGGATGCCATAACCGAGCAGGAGTTCAAGGACTCTTTTGTCAGAATGGATAGCAGGAATATGGAGATAAAGAAACTAACTTTATCTGATATCAAGAAGGTGGTGGAGATGATAGAGACCAGATATAATCGCTTTGTATGGTGAGAGAAGATAAATGAGAGTCATTGGTGGAGTAATATCTGCAATAATATATAAAACGTTAAACAATGTTTGAGTTTTATATATCCAGTTTACTGGCCGGGTATTAGCCTAAGTCTTGAAATAAAGACTACGTTATTGGAGAATATATAGTTACCTACGGATGTTTATCCAAGTCCGTAGCTCTAAGGTAGGTGATTAAACAGGGATTGTATTTGGGTTCCAGTGTTGCCTGTACAAAACCTTCAATAACATTGGCGATGGGTACTAACAGGGTTTTGCCCTGACTTATGTTGAATAAACATTTTATTAAATTATTTATTGTAAATGGTTTATGTACAGGATATAGATGGTAGACCCTTAATGCCAACAACGAGGCATGGTAAGGTTAGAAGATTGCTTAAATCAAAGAAAGCAACCGTGGTAAATCTTTGTCCTTTTACAATCAGGCTTTTGTATGATACAACCGGTTATAAGCAAGAGATTACGTTAGGCGTTGACACAGGTACAAAACATGTCGGTTTATCAGCTACAACAAAAAGCAAGGAACTTTACGCAAGTGAAGTTATTCTAAGAAGTGATGTTGTTGATCTTCTATCAACAAGAAGGGAATTGAGGAAGATTAGAAGGTACAGATTGAGATATAGAAAGCCAAGATTCATGAATAGGATTAAATCAAAGAAGAGAGGATGGATCGCTCCATCAATCCGGCAGAAGATTGATTCTCATATTAGGATTATCGGTTTTGTATATTCTATACTACCTGTCTCAAAACTGATTATTGAGGTTGCCCAATTTGATACTCAAAAGATCAAGAATCCAGAGATATCAGGTAAAGAGTATCAGGAAGGTGAACAATTAGGATTTTGGAATGTAAGGGAGTATGTCTTGGCAAGGGATGAGCATAAATGCCAACATTGTAAAGGAAAATCAAAAGATCCTGTCCTTAATGTCCATCATATTGAGTCACGCAAGACTGGAGGAGATTCACCTTCTAATTTGATAACATTGTGTAAGACTTGCCATAAGGAGTTTCATAAAGGAAATATCAAATTGAAAGTAAACAGAGGTGAGTCGCTTCGTGACGCTGCGGTTATGAGTATCATGAAATGGGAGTTATACGATGAGTTAAAATCTTTGTATCCAAACGTAAAAATGACTTTCGGATACATAACAAAATATAATCGTATAAATCACGGGATTGAAAAATCCCATGTATCCGACGCTTTTGTGATTTCAAGGAATTTTGACTCCGAGAGACTTGGATATTATTACAAACGGAAATTAGTTCGTCGTCATAACAGACAAATTCATAAGATGAAAGCACCTAAAGGAGGCAATAAAAGGATGAATCAATCTCCTTTTAAGGTTTTCGGATTTAGATTGTTTGATAAGGTGATGTTTCAAGGTAAAGAACGCTTTATTTACGCAAGAAGGCTTCGTGGAATTTTTAATATCCGTGATATCAACGGAGAAAATAAGAAAGATATATCTTATAAGAAATTGGAATATGTCAGTCATGGATTGATTTCTATTGTAGCAGGTTGAGATTGTTAGGAGATAGGGGAGGGTATACGAATCCACCCCTATTCACAATCAATATGTTAATCAGATAAGGATATTTTCGCTAAACGATAAATTCCATTTTTTTTGTTATTTAGGATTTAGTTTTTGCCTGTTCGTGAGGATCGGCAAAATGATTTGTACTTTTTCAGAGTAAACATAAGGTTTGTTATTATTGTTATTTGGCTCCCGTCCGCTCGTGAGAGTAGGCGGGATTTTGTTTATCTTTGTAACAAAACGATTTAGCTATGGGTAGATCTTGTTATGTTATAAAAAATAAGGAGGGTAGGGTAGATAATGTCCTTGCCCCTAATAACCAACCATCCGGATTATACCAAAGGGCGATGGAGGTGCTTGGCGACCAGAAGCAGGCCTTATCGGTCTGGGGTACGGCCTACTCCCCCGACTTCGTGTCTTTCTTTGGCGACTGGATGTCCATGCCATCGGAATATGACCTAGATAGTAACGGGGAACCTAGGTATGATGATGTCATGTCCTTTATCAAGCGGAAGAACTATTTCGTCGGTAATTTCATGGCCGATGAGGTTAAGGATATCAATAATACCCTTACTTCCTTGGGCGTTGATAATATCAATGATCTTAATGATATGATTGTATCCAATTTCCTCTCCGGCGGTGATATATTCCTCAATAGGTACAATCTTGAGCGATCCGGGATGTATGACGCCGATGAGATTGATAATATCATGACCAACAGATCGGCGTATGAGCAGGTAAGGGATATGATGAGGAGGATTGTCGATTTTATGTCTGACGGGGATCTTAATGAGAAGGATATGTATTTCCTGTCCTCCGAGTCAGGCCTTGGTGATGATTATATGATATATGAGGATACATATGACTCGTTAGGGAAGAGAAGGGGCTTGAATCCAATAGAGGTAAGGGATACGATCATGAGGGCGGTAGGCGGTATCAGCGACCGCCGGGAGTTCGATCAGGCTTTCGCCTCCATCCCATACCCTTCCTTGGCACTCCGGTATCAGGAGGATCAGGATTACGCAGATCGGATGTATGACACGTATCGTAATATGACCCGTATGGAGGTTCGGAGTCAGGACGGAAATACGATTACCGACTCGTACTTCAATAGTACCACACCGTATATCAGTATGCCTAAGGATATGAAGGGTCTAAGGGATAAGGTTGGGGAGATAATCGATATGGATGATTTTAAGGACATCAAGGACGTTGCCGGACGTCTGTATGGCATAGCCATGGATCTTGCCGACATGGGCGTGGATATAAGCGATGCGATCAGCGATGAGATGGTTATATCCAGACCGGAGGATATCCGTGATCTTATGGCTTCGCTGGATGTTATATTATCTTCCATACAGGCCGGCAATCCGGTATACGATAGCTTTATCTCCGATCTTGATAGGATAACAGGAAAAGGAAATCCGATATACGAGGTTCAGGATACTTATTCTACTGGGGATAGGATGGTGTATGTAAGGTCCGGGAATACATCTCCTTCCGATATGTATGATAGGAGCATGTTGTATATGGGTAGGAATACGTACCATAACACGGCCCCGATAACCGACACCGATCAGGCCTATGAGATGTTGGCCGATATCGGGATAGAGCGGCCCTCGTACTTGCCGGCTGGCGTGGTTCCCGCCGGGGCTTCCCGTTCTGATATTGGTGTGGTCAAGGATAACATAAAGAAGCTAGTTATGTCCAACATCTCATCCTCAAATACCGAAAACATGATCCTTACCAGATTAATATATCAGCATCCCGTAACCCCTAAGATGGATGATGTCGATATTGATCGGGAGTTCAGGAGATACGAGGCTAGGCAGGGAAAGGATCGTGATTTTATCAAATCCTGTACATCGTTGAGGAAGATCCAGATCAAGGAAAGGTTAAAAAAATCGGATTTATATAATAATGTCTTACGTTTCCTTGATTTTAATGGATTTTATAATGTATCTTTGAACCACCATGACAGAAGTACGTTAAAAAGCATGGAGATGTCGTTGCCGGAAGGTCAGGTAAGGGATCTTCTGTTTGACGTGGCTATCGAGTCCGGTGACAGTAGCATGATAAACCTTTTCTATCTGGATAGACAGGATAGGATGATGGATGCCGGGTTTTATAGGTATCTGTTCCAAAGGAATCCGGGTCTGCTCCGGGAGGTCAACGGCGGTGTCGAGGCGAGACCGGACGGTTCGTTCTTGGCTCGTGGGAGGTACGACGATTTCGTGTCTTTCCAATCTGGCCTATATGAGAAGGTAGGAGAGACGGTTGATGGATCAATATACAGGTTCGTCGATGATCTTATATACTCCGATCCATCATCATATCAGGATAGTATGGTACGAAAGATAGGTGACGTTACGGTAAGGAGTGACGATAACCGTCTATCAAGGGTAGAGGATAATCCCTCATCCAGTAAGATAATTAATGAATACACTGCTAATACAAATAAATTAATGCGAGATTTTTCGTGTGGTTAATCTCTCTTTGGCGTCGTGAGAC
>ULST01025034.1_pt1 | contig 19654 bp, 15 predicted proteins | sample 1956951 | NCBI WGS metagenome assembly ULST01 (sample SAMEA4835716, study PRJEB28245) | human gut metagenome | biome: gut microbiome; material: fecal sample | place: Denmark | collected 2008 | reverse complement strand
GATCCGCCGTTGGCATTGCGCCCCCCTCAGTGAAGGCGGCCGCGGCTGGAGACAGGTGGGCTATACCGACCTGATACACCTCGACGGTACGGTGGAGCGACTGGTGGATAACAACGAGGACGACGTGGTGGATCCCTGGGAGATCACGAACGGGGCGGCCGGACACAACTCCGTCTCCCGGCATATCGTCTATGCCGGAGGGGTCGCCGCCGACGGTCGCACCCCCAAGGACACCCGCACCCCGGAGCAGCGGGAAGCCCTCGCCGCCTACGTGAGGGACTTCCACCGCCGCTTCCCCTCTGCGCGGATCGTCGGCCACAACGAGCTGGCGGCGAAGGCCTGCCCCTCGTTCGACGTACAAAGGTGGCTCAAGACGGTTGACAAGTGACAGTTGACAGTTAAATCATAATTCAAAACTCATAATTCAAAATTCGGACTCATGGACTGGAACGCGTTGTTCAACTATCTCGGCACGGGAGGCGGCTTGATCGTCCTCTTGAACTGGCTGGCCGGCCTTCCGCTGCTCAAGAGGAGAAAGCGGCTGGAGAAGGACGACGTGTCCCGGCTCATGGCCGAGAAAGACAATGAGACCATATTCAAGCTATATGACGAGATACGGGATTTCCAGGCACGTATGTCGCGTCTGGAGGGCTGCGTCGCGAAGATCGTGGTGTGCCCTATGTATGATCGCTGTCCTGCTCGCCACCTCGTGCAGGACTACAAGAGAAGATATTTCCGTCCGGGCGGCCGACAGCCTCCGGTGGGAACGAAAGGTCACCGCCACCCTCGCGACAATCCCATCGAGCCTGGCGACGCTGCGGGTGCCGATCGACAGCCTCCGTAGGCTGCCCGAAGGAGCCACCTACACCCAAAAGGAGGGACAAGCCACGGCCTCGGTCGGGCTGGAGGGAGAAACGATCGTCATCCACGCCGGATGCGACAGCCTACAAGCGCTGGTCCTCTCCTTGGAGGAGAGACTGGACCGGGCGCAAGAGGAGCTGGCGAACACCTTAAAGGTGAAAGAGCCTCCGGACATCCCCTTTTGGATGACGCTCAAAGGGTATTTGACCGGCGTTCTGGCAGGCCTCGCCCTAGGCTGGGTTCTCGCCCGAAAAAGAAATCAAGACTCATAATTCAAAAATCAAAGACATGACAGAAACAAACAAGACAAGATCCATAGGCCTGAAGGTCGCCCAGTTCGGCGACGTGAACCCGGAAGGCGGCATGCCCGCCGTAATGAAGCAATTGGCACGCACCTTGAAGGGCACGGCCTCATTCACGACCGAGGCGGATACCACGACCGACTTCTACTGCGAGGAGGAACCCGCCGCGCCCGTGGAGAGCGTGGGGAACGAGCCGGGATTGAAACAGGTCAAGCTGAACTTCCTAGAATGGGACAACGACACCCTGAAGGAGGTGTTCGGGGGCACGGTATCGACCGCCGAGGACGTGACCATCGACGGGAAGACCTACTCGGTGACTAAATACCACGCCCCGCGCGACATCGTGACGGTACGGAAGGCCGTCCGTGTGATCTCCATGCACGGCGTGGTGATCGACATCCCGAACGCGCAGGTGAACGCCCGTTTCGTCTGGAACCTGACCCGTACCGACATCGCCCAGATCGAGGTGACGGCGAAGGCGCTGGCCCCGATCGGCAAGAACGAGGGACCGTACGCCATCTACAAGCTGGGCGAACCTAAATCCGACGCGTGATGGACAAGGTAGAGATAGAGGCCGCCGAGGCCCTGCTGGACCATCGGCTCAAGATCATCCTCCCGGCGCCATGGCCCTTGCGGATATTCGGCAAGAAAACCATAGGATATTGGATGAAACGGCCGGTCGGCAGCAACGTGTTCCGTATCGCCCGGCTTTTCTGCCGGATGAATATCGACATAAAGAGGTTGATGTCCGGGGATATCGGCACGTTGATGGAGTATATCGACAAGCACGGCGTGACGGCGTCGAGACTGATCGCCTACGGCATGATCCGGGGATCGATGTCGGCATGGCTGCTGAACCGCCCGCTGGCCTCATATATCCGTTCCCACATGGGGATGCGCGGCATGGCGGAGTTGATGAAGATCGTGGTGCTGACTTGCGACGGGTCGGATTTCGTGAGTATTATCACATCGGCGGCGAGCTTGAGACTGACGGAGCCGGTGATGAGCCAACCGACAGGGAAAGGGAGTTAAAGGAGGCTTACGAGCCTCCCCATAGCCCGTTCGGACAAATCCACGCGCTGATCGCCACCGGGGCGTTCACGTACGACGAGGTGATGAACAAGATCCCTTGGTGTGTCATCCTGATGATGATCAACGACCAAGGACGTATGAGAGAGAGATCCGGGGAGGAAAACGTTATCCAAACCGAGGAGGAGGAACTGGAATTCTTAGGACTGAAATAAATGGCGAACGATCCCGTATACATAACATTCGAGTTCCGGGGGAACCTGGAGGACGAGGTCGAGAAGGTTACTCTCGGCATCAAGGGCCTGCGCGACGAGTCGGCGAAAACCTACCAGCGTTTGATCGCCGACAGCGGCGCGGCCTACGGTACCATGAGCGCCGAGAACCGGAAACTGGCCGTCACCGTACAGGAGAACATCAACGCCCTGCGTGACCTCGCCGTCGTGCAGGGATCGCTGGATGACGGGTTGGAGGCCGGCACCGTCACCACCCGGCAATATACGCGGATGAAGGCGGCGCTAGCGGTGCGGGAGAACAGCCTGCGCGAGGCGATCAGCGGTGGCATGCGCACGCTGAACGAGCGGATACAGACGGAATCGAGGGCCGTCGATTCCGTCATGGCCCTGCAGAAACGCCTGCAGGAGCTTACCACGGCTTACTATAACCTGTCCAAGGCCGACCGTGAGGGAAACGCCGGACAGGGCATCCTGAGACAAATCGGCGACCTCGACAAGGAGATCCAGACGGCGCAATCCCGCCTGTCCGCCTACAGCCGCTCCGCCGGCACCGGGTTCAACGGCCTGTCGATGTCGGTGCAACAGGTGGCCCGGGAGTTGCCATCGCTCACCATGGGGGCTAACATGTTCTTCTTGGCCATCTCCAATAACCTCCCCATCTTGGCCGATAATATCCGGACCGCGCGGGTTGAGTATGACCTGCTGAAGAAATCCGGACAGATGGCCATCCCGGTATGGAAACAGGTGCTCACCTCGATCGTTAGCTGGCAGACGGCGCTGGTGGTGGGGATCACGTTGCTGTCCGTGTACGGGAAGGATATCATCAACTGGGTACAGGGGCTTTTTGGGGCCGACCAAGCCCAGAAGAGGTTGAACGATAGCATGACCGACTTCAACGCCATCCTGGCGACGGAGCGGCAACATCTACGGACATTGTTCTCCGCGTTGGAGAAGACCACGGCCGGGACGGAAGGGCACCGGAAAGCTATCAACGAGATCAACACGACGTACGGCAAGTATCTCCCGAACCTGCTATCGGAGAAGAGCTCACTGAATGAGATCCGTGAGGCTTACCGGCTGGTCAACAGGCAACTCATGGAGAACGCCGCATTAAAAGCCCAGAGTGGCGCCATCGACAAGACGCTGGAGAAAGCCATAAAGACGCAATCCGAGGCGTTGACGGAGATGCGCGAGATCACGACCAAGAAGCTCGGCGAGTCCAAATCCGGGGGGATCATGGATATCATCCCCGGTCTGACGGAGGATTTCCGGGCCGCGGGCAAAACATGGGAAGAGGCATGGCGAGGGGTGTCCGCCAAGATCCAGAGCGAGCTCGGTGGGAAGAAGCTCGGAGGCTCCTTCTACGAGGAGCTGGAGGATTACGTGAGGAGCGTGTATGAATCAGAGAAGGAGATCTCCGATATACAAAAACAATTCTCCCCGTTTTTCAACAAGGAGGCCGCCGAGAGAGATATAATCGAGAACAAGGCCTATTGGGAGGATATCAAAGAACAAGCCACCTCCGTATTGGAATCCATCGACGCGGAGCAAAAGAAACTGCTTGATTCCGGCAAGACCGCCGGGATCGAGCCTGCCATCGTCACCGCCTACAAGACGGCCAAGGCGGATATAGACAAGGCGACCGAGGCGTTGAAGACGTACGACTCCTACGAGAAGAAACGATCCACCGCGGACAAACAGCTGGGCAAGGAGCAAAAGGCCCAAGAGGCCGCCAACGTCATCAAGGCCGAGACCGCCATGCGGGAGCTGGAGATCGAGCGACAGAGAGCCGTCCTCGCCCAGAAGGAGAAGGACGCCGAGCTGGAGCTCCGCCAGCAAAACATCAACCTCATGAAAGAGGGCTCCGACAAGGAACTGGCCCAAATCACCTTAAACTATGACAAGAAAATCAACGAGATCGGGAAGAAAGGCCGGGAATATATCCTCGCCCGGCAGAAGATCGAGCAAGACCTATGGGAGAACGAGAACCCGGACTGGAAGAAGAAAGGTCTATCCTTTAAGCCGAAAACGACGACCGTCTCCCAGCTCCCCGCCTCCCAGGGCAAGGAACTATCCGACGCCACCCTGCTGGCCGACAGTACCCGCGAGAAAGCGGAGGCCGACCTGTTGGAAAAGACGTTGAGACAGTATCAAGACTACGCCGCCCGCCGGCTGGAGATCGAGCGAAAATACACGGAGGATGTCGCTTTCTTGATATCCCAACGCACCGAGAAGAACAAGGAGGCCATCAACGCGGCGATAGCCGAGGCCGCCAAGGGTAAGAAAAAAGCCCTGTCCGAATTGTCCATCGACGAGCTGAGGGACACGGGCATGTGGGACAAGATATTCGGCGACCTCGACAAGATGGCGCTGCCGTCCATGGAAGAGCTGCTCAAGCAAGCCCGGGAGGTCAACACGTCGGCGTGGGATCCCAAGAACGTGAGGGAGTACCATGACGCCATCAAGCGGCTGGAGGAGGCGATCCGTACCCGCTCGCCCTTCAAGGCGATCCGGGATGACTGGAAGAAGTTGCTGGATTCCATTGGGAAAGGTGACAGGGATGGTATGGCCGCCGCATTAGAGGGCATGGATACCTCCGTCCAATCCTTGACGGCCGACCTCGACACGATCGCCGGCGGTATCGGTGATATCCTCGGTGACGAGGCCGGCTACGCCGCCGGGCAGGTGGCGGAGCTGACCTCCGCGTTGGGCGGGTTCGTCTCGGCTGCGGCCCAGATCGCCGGCGGGAATATCGTCGGGGGGATCGCCTCGGTCATCGGCGGTATCGGCAAGATATTTACCATGGGGAAGCGGGTCAAGGAGATGAACCGTGAGGCCCGGGAAGAGCAACAAAAGTTCTACGACGAGGCGATCCAGGGCGAGATGGAGTACCAACGGCTGTTAAGGGAACGCCTCCGTACCCAGCGGCAGATCGGTGAGACGACCTTGGCTTACAACAAACGGATCACGGAGGAACTGGAAAAACAGCGACAAGCCTCCGGGAGCGAGTACGACCGGTTGCTGCGACAGATCCAAGGGGAGCAATATATCAGCGGCGTAGGCTACCGCCACGGCACGTGGTTCCGGAAGGCGAAGACGTGGAACGAGTATTCCAGCCTCGCGGGCAAGAGCTACGAGGATATAGAGAAGCTCTATACCGAGGGCAAGCTGGAGGAGAAGGTCGCCAAGCTGTTCGAGAGGTTGCGTGACCTCAAGGAAGAGGGCACGGATATCAACCAGATGCTCGCCGACCAAGACGAGGCCATGAGGGAGGCGCTTACCGGGACGACCGCGGACAGTATCGCCGACAGCATCGTCAAGGGCCTCGCCGAGGGGAAGCGATCGGCGAAGGATTTCGCCGACGATTTCCAAGAGATGTTGAATAACGCCGTCCTTCAAGGAATAAAGATGAAGGCGTTGGAAGAGCCTCTCCGGAAGTGGTACGAGTCATTCGCCGAGGCGAGCGGCAACGGGCTGACGGAGGAGAATATCGCCGGCTTGAGGGCGCAATATGACAAGATCATCGAGGACGCGGCCCGCCAGCTGGAGGAGATGGAGAAAGTGACGGGCACGACCATCGGTGATATCGCCAACGCGGGGCGTACCTCCTCCTCGAAGGGCATCCAGTCCGTCTCGCAGGACAGCGTGGACAAGGGGCTGGGCATGATATCGACGGCGTTGATATTCCTTGACAAGACCTCAAAGGGGATAACGGGCGTCAACGCCACGCTCGTGAAGGGGCTCGCCCTGCTCAACCGGATCGCCGTGAACACGGACCGGCTGAAGGCTATAGAGAAATACCTGGGGCAAATCCGCAACGCCCAGCGGGACATGAGGGACAACGGTATAAAAATGAGGACTAGATGAGAGAGGGACGATTATATATAGACAACCGGGACGCCTACATCGATTTCGGCGTATGGATCACCCGAGGCGGCTACGACGGCCTCCTGCCTTTCCCCGAGCTGGTGGAGCCGGACAGGAACGACTGGCCGGACGAGGACGGCATAGAGCCGGACCTGGAAAAGCCCACCTTGAAACCACGGGAGCTCAACATCACGTTCGTCCGCGACGTGGACGGAAGATCCGCCGGCGATCTTGTCGAGCACCTATCGAAGTCCGGGTATCACCTCTTCCGTATCCCCTCGCTGGGCAGGGAGTGGAGCTTGCGACTCATCCAGAGCCCGGCGTATGAGGATTGGGACACGTTGGAGGCCTTCACGTTACGTTTCGCCGAGGACCGGCCCGTAAGACCCTTGTCCGTGGCGATCCCGGAGGGTAGAGCGTATGTTCCTCCATCCGAGTACGAGCTGGACGGCGTACCCTTGGATCGATACGGCGTGATGGTGACGGAGGGCCGGGACGAGATCATGAGATCTCCGACCGTGAAGACTAACCTGTCCCGTACGGTACTGGACGTTGACGGTAGGATCTACGATGCCGGCAAGGTGGTGTATAATAGCAAGGAGGTCACTCTTAAATGCTGTCTCATCGCCGGCTCAATGACGACATTCTGGAGTTGTTACGACGCCCTGTTGGATGCCTTGATCCAGCCGGGCGAGCGTTCGCTGTACGTGGATTACAACGTGGAGGAATACCCCTGCTACTACAAGAGGACGTCCGGCTGGAAGCTTGAGAGCCTCCGGGGGCGTATGGTGGTGACATTCAACCTCACGCTGGAGTTCACGGTGTTCCGGATGGATGGTATCGATTACCTGCTGGCTACCGAGGCCGGGGAACTGGTGGTCACGGAGGATGGGGAGTATTACATAGACTTGAACATATATGCCGATTAAGAAAAAGAAAATATCAGAACTCACGCTGGCTGACAGCCTTACCGGTCTGTACACGATCGGTTGCAAGATCATAGACGGCATACAAACCAGCGTGAAGGTGAGCCTCGGAACCATCCAGACGGCTTACGAGAACATGCTCACGGAGATCTCCAACGCCCGTGCCGCTACCAAGGCGGCTAATACGGCGGCCTCCAACGCCAACACCGCCAAGCTGAACGCCGAGGCGGCCACGGCTAAGGCCAATACGGCCACGGCGAACGCCATCACCGCGACAGGGAACGCCAATACCGCAACCGGTAAGGCTAATACCGCAGCTGATTTAGCCAATAAAGCCGCGGCTAACGCTAATGCCGCTCACGATGGGTTAGAGAAGATCAAGGAAGATACCGAAATCGCAACTAAAAACGCAAATGACGCGGCGAAATTGGCGAATGAGAAAGCTTCTTACGCCAACACGCAGGGTAACTTCGCCAAGACACAGGGTGACCGCGCGCAAGAGCTGGCCGACCACCCGTGGAAGGTTGGCGATAACGGCAACTGGTGGAAATGGGATCTGGATGGGGACAGGTATGTCGATACGGGCATCCTCGCTAAGGGAGGCGTCTTGTACCCGACCTTCACGATCAACCCCGCCGACATGACGCTGGTGATGTCCTACGAGGACGAGGTGTCACCAAACCTTGTCAAGCTCAACCAAGAGACCGGTGAGCTGTATTTGAACGTATGACCAAAAAAAGGAAGGAGGAATTATAATGAGTCAGATAGTATTGGGGAAGGTGGCGTTCGTCGATAAGGGCGTTTATGCCACGGCGAGTACGTACAACACCTTCGATTTCGTCGTCACGGATGATAGCTGCTACCTCTGTGTCAAGGACGGAAACAAGAACCACCCCTTGACCGATACGGCTTGGTGGAAATGTATCGCCCGTGGTACGCAGGCAACGGAAGCGGCCAAGACCGCCCTTGCGGAGGCGAATAAGGCTATCGAGGCCACGAGGAACGCTATCTCTGCTGCGGGTTTGGCTAACGCTAAAGCGTTGGAGGCTGGGAAACAGGCTGATTTGGCCGGTCGAGCATCTGATGAGGCTTTGGCTGCCGCTGTCGAGGCTGAGGCGATGATTTCCGAGGGCAATGCGCAGATCGCTTCCATGAAAGCGGCCGAGCAATCGTTGATGAGTCAAGCGCTTCTTGCCCCTACCCGTATGGAGCTGAAATATGTCAAGAGGATAACGTTAGGGAATGCCGTCGCCCAGAAGATAGCCGTGAGTCTTTTTCCAGCTTATGTATTACCTAATGTGATATTTCAACAGGCGTTTTATTCCGGTGATGCGTTGTACGTGGACCCACGTGGAAACTTGACCGTGCGTAAGACAGGCACGGCCACGATCCACGTTATCCCGGCGCAGAACACCTCGTTAGCCCAAACGATAGAGATCGAGGTCACGGCCCCGGTTATCCGCAAGGCCGGTAGCGTGATGAGATTTTTATCCGGTAACCGGATACGAAAGGTATAATTGTCTAACATTTTAATATACAGAATCATGTCATTAACAACAGCAGAGGAGGAGAAGGTACGCGCTATCATCACGGCCTTCGATAACGGCAAGACAATCGACCAGCTGCCCTTGGCCGACACGAACCAGCCCTCCAAGTATTTGATCGAGGGAGTGTCCAAGGAAACGGGCGAGTCGGTTAAGATCCCTTTCGCCGACGCGGTATCGATCGTGAACAAGCACGTCGCTATCCGTCGCTGGAAACGTGGTCAGGGCACGCCAGTCGGCGAGGCTTACGGTAATATCGATTTCCTGCGGGATCTTCCCTCCGTGATCGGTCTGGGCTGCTACCTCGTGTCCGTTGACCGTAGCCGGCGTAAGCTTGACCCGACGAACCACCGTCGTTTCGCCGACGGCAGTCCCGCTGCCTTGGACGGCACGATGGGCGATTACCTGTGGTGCTGGAACGCCCACTACTACTCTTGGTGGGTTGACTCCACCTATTATTACGAGGCTGTCAGCCCGACCCCGATCGAGGGTCATTTGAACTATTACATCCCGGCCGGGGGTACGTCGGCCTTGGGAGCCGGCGTCATGGACCGTACGAGCGGCACGTTGGTCTCCGTCGTCAGTGACGATCCCCGTTATCGTGGCGGGAACAACGACGCGACGAGGGACGGGAAGCACAACACGCAGCTAGGCATGGTTGCCACGAACATGAACGCCGCGGCTTTCGGCACGGCCGCCCGCAAGAAGGGTGAGGGCTGGGAATCCGGCTGGTTCGTCGCGAACAGCGTCGTCGGTTATCTTTACCGCCTTATCATGGGTACCCGTGATTGTCAGTCCGCGTTGAACCCGGTAAAGGACTCCAATGGCCTATATCAGGGCGGTACCGGTAAGGGGGTTACGGAATGGTCTTGGGATCCTTGGTCAAGCCATAACGGTGGTTATCCGATTATTCCGACGAGCGTAGGGATCGAGTTGGGGGACTCGGTCGGCGTGAGCGACTACGCCGTGAAGGGCTCGGACGGTGGTACCGTCCACCAAGCGCACGTCCCTTGCTTCCTAGGCTTGAAGAACTTCTACGGCCATATCGGTCTGATCGAGCGTGGCTCCTTGATAAACAAGCTGTCCGACGGTAGCGGAGATTATTATGTCGCCCCGTCCCTTTACTCGGCTTTCAACATCAACTCGATCGAGGGTCTGATAAAGGCCGCGAGGGTTCCTAAGAACGATCCCAGTGGCTGGAAATATATCACTGAGCTCAGTATGCAGAATCTATGCTCCGCCCCGACTGTCGCCTCCGGCAGCTCCAGTACCTATTATTGCGACGGTTGGTATAACGACAACGCTACTTCCGGCCTTCGCTGTCCGTTCCGTCGTGGTCTTGCGAACCACGGTGCTTATGCTGGCTTAGCGTACCTCTATGGTTACAATGCGGTCTCGAGCGCTAACGTGAACTGGTCGTCGCCCCTCTGCTATTTTGCAGAGGACGTAAGCCCCGTGCCCGTGCAGTACTAGCGTCCGCCGTGTCCCTTGTGTCCGGGTGTCCATCGTGTCCATTAGGGTGCGAAGCGCCCGGGCACCCAAGGCACGGAGTGCCGCATCTTAGTTCTTTGACATGTTGTTTCCGTTCCTGTTTTATTTTTCCCGCCGTAAGGCGGTCGCACTTGAAAAATTAAATATTACCTTTGTTCCGCCTATTGATTGGGCGGGTTGTCTTCTCTGACGTCCAGTTCCGGCCTTCGCTGTCCGTTCCGTCGTGGTCGTGCGAGCGACGGTGCTACTGCCGGCTTAGCGTACCTCAATGGTAACAATGCGGTCTCGAACGCTAACGTGAACTGGTCGTCGCCCCTAGGATACGCCGCTGATTTATTCAGTAAGAAAAAGTGGAGGAGAGACCCTGTCACTGGACAAAAAATCAAGGCTAAGGGTATAGTCCCGGTAGGTTGATAAACCGACGGCTCATGACCTGATGGCGATTGCAGACACTGGACACTAAAAGACACTTGGGACACCATGAGGAGAAAAGGTGACTTTTCCGGGGATATAGCCCGGAAAGAAAACTATTACAAGGCTTTTGATCATGCCAGCAAGAACAAGCATGGCAAAAAGGCCATAACAAAGTTCGAGGCGGACTTGGAAAAGAACCTTTCCGATCTCCTATACTCTTTTGAAAACGGGACGTTCGTAACCTCCCCGTATCGTTTCATGACCGTCCATGAGCCGAAAAAACGTCTTATCGGGATGCTCCCTTTTCCGGATCATGTCCAGCACTGGGCGATGCTCAATGAGGTGGAGGATTATTTTACGAGATCCTTCTCCGCGTATACCTACGGAGGGGTGAAAGGACGCGGTCCCCACGCCTACATGAGGATGATCCGGAAGGTCCTGAGAAAATATCCGGAACGTACCACCGACTATCTCCTGTGCGATATCCACCACTTCTATCCGACCGTCAATCACCCGGTACTGAAAAGCCAGCTCAGGACACGTATCAAGGATAATCATTTATTGCGAAGGCTTGATGAGATCATCGATAGCGTCGAGGGGGATACCGGTATGTTTCCCGGCACGAAGCTGGCGCAGTTCTTCTCGCTTGTCTATCTTTATCTTTTCGATCACGATTTGAAGCGGTGTTTCCATGTCGGGGAATGCCCGGCTTTGGTTGAGTACTACACGAAAAGATATATCGAGGAAAGTATCGCAACGGCCAAAACAGAACATGATTATGAGGAGTTATCCAAAGGGATCCAATATCTCTCGGACAGGTTCAAGGGATATCTGAACCGTCTGGATTTCTGCTACCGTCTCGCCGATGATGTCCTGATACTGCATGAGGACACCGTATTCTTGCACCTTGTCATCGAGTGGATCGGTCTTTATTACGCTAACGAGCTTAGGATCGGTCTTAACCCGAGATGGAAGATCGGGCACGTGACGGACGGTGTCGATACGGGGGGATACGTGCATTTCCCGGATCACGTCCGTGTCCGGAAACGTAACAAGGTGGCTCTCTGCCGCCAGATAGCGAGATTGAGAAAGAAGGGTTTGCCGGGCGAGGAGATAAGGAAGAGGGCCTCTTCCCGTATAGGCTTCATCCAACACGCTGATACGAGTAATCTATTAAATAAATTAGGAATGGAAACACCAAGGAAAAGACTGGGACAGGTGATAAGGAATAAAAAAAGTCCGTGGGAGGATCTCCCGGCCGACCGGAAAATGAGATTCGAGGATATACTTTATGATACCCGAATACCGGAGGACCGGAGAGGCCCCGAGGAGGACAGGCTGATCGAGTTGATCGATTATAAGATTGAGGATAGCAAGATCGAGAGAAACGAGGACGGCACGCCAAAGAAGTGCCTCGCCATACGTTTCCGATGGAAAGGCGAGGAGCGTTACGCTTTCACCGGTTCCGCCGTCTTGATTGATCAGGCGCTCACGGACTTCTCTCACGAGGACTTGCCGGTGGATACCGTGATAAAGGTGCTCACCAACAAGTTCGGTAAGAAATTTTTCAGGTTCACTTGACCCGTTGGGATCGCTCTTGGCCGATCCTTCCGGGTCGGCTAAAAAACATTTAAATATATGGAGACAAGAGCGATTTACACGGAGAGAAAGACATTCGTAAAATACGATGACAACCATTACCTGCTATACCTGAACGAGGAGGTCTTGGAGAACCACGTTCCGGAGGGCCACGGGGGCGAACCGGAACCGGAGCCTTGCACGGCTTACGCCTATACCGGCACGTGCGAGGATGGCGGCACGCTGATAGAGGCCGCGGATGCCACGTACGAGCGGTTCGTGTCCGGGCTCGTACGCACGAGATATTCCGCTGACAGGGTGGAGGCGATCACCCTCAATAAATTAGGTTCGGATACGGCAAGGATGGCCGAGTTCGAGGCGGAGTTCGAGGAGCTGGAGCGTTACAGAAGCGACTGCAAGGCGAGGGTACGTGCCTTGCTGGGTATGCCCGAAAGCGTCTCGAACACCCTTTAAATACCGTTCGAGATGCGTATCTATGATAAGACGGGCGAGGTATTGCTTGACATCCCGGTGGACGATGACAGCTATCGTTACCGGGCGATAGCGCAAGCGAAGAAGGTGGAGCTGCGTTACTCCCTAGTGGATCACGTGGAGCTGCCCACCGGGACGTATATCGAGTACCAGGGGGAAAGGTACACGCTGTGGTACCCTTCGGATTTCAAGAAGGAGGGCACGAGGGTATTCGACTATACCGTCACCTTCGGCGGCAACGAGGAGATCCTGAAAAAATATAAGTACAAGCTGTTGTCCGACAAGCCGTACAAGCTCAAGTTCGTCATGACGGCCACGCCGAGGATGTTCGTGGAGCTGCTGGTGGACAACCTCAATCTCTATGATTCCGGCTGGACGGTCGGCACGGTGATCGAGGCCCCGGAGAAACTGTTGTCGTTCAACCATGAGAAATGCTGGGCTGTATTGGGGCGTTTGGCCGAGGAGTTCGACACGGAGTTCGAGATCGTGGGCAAAACTATCAACCTCCGCAAGGTGGAGTATTACAAGGACGCTCCTCTAAAGCTATCCTACGGAAAAGGTAACGGATTCCTTCCCGGTGTAGGTCGTGCGAACCAAGGCGACAACCTCCCCGTGGAGATCCTTTACGTGCAAGGTGGCGAGCGGAATATCGATTATTCGGCCTACGGAAGCCAGACCTTGCTGCTCCCCAAGTCGCAGGAGCTTTCCTACCAAGGCAGACGCTACAAGACCGACAAGGACGGGATGTATGTCACTCGCGCGGACAAGCCCCTTTCCTCTTATAATGAGGACAGCTACGACGCCAGCGATATATATCCATCCCGGGTCGGTACGGTGAGCGAGACCGACACGGAGCCGGGCGAGGACACGGACGGGAACGATGTCACGTTCTATGATTTCTACGACTCGTCAATTCCTGATAACCTGAATCTCGAGGATTGCCTGATCGCCGGCCAGACCATGACCGTGATCTTCCAGACAGGCCGTCTTGCGGGCCGTGAGTTCGACGTAAAGTACGTACATGACGGCCGTAAGTTCGAGATCGTCTCGTCCGAGCAGGATGGCATGACGCTGCCGAACGCCTCCCTGTATCCGGAGGTCGGCGACAAGTACGCCGTCTTCAATATCTCCCTTCCCACCGCCTACGTGTGCGACAACGCCACCAAGACCGGGGCGAGCTGGGAGATGTTCCGGGAGGCGGTACGCTGCCTTTACGAGCGTGAGGAGCGGCAATTCACGTTCGGCGGAGAGCTGGACGGCATATGGGCCAAGAAGAATTGGCTGGCGATCGGCGCCAAGTTGGTACCCGGCGGTTATGTCGATTTCAGCGACCCGCAATTCCAGCCGAACGGCATCCTGATCCGGATCACCGGGGTGAGGGATTACATCAATAGGCCCCACAGCCCGGAGCTTGAGCTATCCAACACGCCGGTAGGCGGTTTCCTGTCCGATGAGCTGGGAAAGCTGGAGAGCGAGGAGGTGACGAACGAGACACGACACAAGCAGGCCGTATCGTTCACCCTTCGCCGTTGGCGTGACGCGGTGGAGATGCAGGGGATGCTGGAGAAAGCGTTCAAGGATTACGGCAAGGGGCAGGCGATGTCGTGGCTTCGCACCATGTCGGTATTGGTGGGACATGAGTCGTTGCAGTTCCGTTTCGTCAACCGTATTCCCACGGAGGACGGACAGGCGGTCACCGAGGTGGATCATGCCTTCACGTATGACGGGCAGAGACGTACGCTTACCACCCCCTCCGGGATCTTGCAGCACATGACATTGGGGATAGACTCGCTCGCACCCTCCCACAAGGTGACCGAGTACAAATACTGGAACATGGCGGCCTATACGTCTCCCTATTTGGGGGATGACACGGAGGCCATGTATCTATACGCCCGCTGCGCCAAGTCGGGATCGGCGGGCACGTTCTTGTTGAGCAAGGAGCCGAGGGACTTGGACGACGGCTCGTATTACAATCTCCTTTGCGGGGCCTTGAGTACAGAGGTGGACGGCCAGCGCAGTTTCTCCACGCTTTACGGCTTCAGCGAGATCGGCCCGGGCTGGATGCGGCTGAACAAGATCATCAACACGGACGGCACGCAATACTGGGACATGCTCTCCAAGGCGTTCCGGATCGGAGATAATAACGCCTTCCTCTCATACGATCAGCGAGACGGTCTCGTGTTGAAAGGCAGTATCTACCAATCGCCCTCCGGCGAGATCGATTATCCGGAGGTGGATCGGGGCGCTTACTCCGATAAGTCCGTCTATTACCCCGGCGACAAGGTATCTTACGATGGTAACGTGTATAAGTGTATATCCCAAACCACGCCCGGAATAACCCCCGATGACACGAGGCACTGGAAAAAACTCGTGGCGAAAGGCTCGAACAGTTTCAAGAGCACGGTGTTCATCCGCACGAACGCCACGCCCGCCGTCCCCGTTGGCGGCTCGTACGCCTCCCCGTTACCGACCACGGAGGGATGGAGCGACGGAATCCCGTCCGGTGAGGCTATCTTGTGGGCCTCCACCCGGATCTTCTCGTCAGACGGGAAGGATCCACAGCAAGCGGCGTGGACGACCCCGAGGCAAATGACGGACACGGCCGATTTCGACGTGGAGTTCTCATCCGTAGCGAACCCGTCGGCCCCAAACGGTCATCCTAATACCAATACCCAGTGGAGCGACACCCAAAGTACGGACACGATCTGGATGGCCACCAGCACCAAGAGAAACGGGGTATGGAGCGCATGGAGCGTATCCAAGATCAAGGGAGAGGAAGGCAAACCGGGAAAGGACGGGATAGACGGCACGGATGGCGAGGACGGGAAAGACGGCGATCCCGGTCCCCGTGGCGATCGTGGCCCCCGCTGCACCTACCGTGGCGATTACGACTCAAGCGCTACCTATAACGCCAGCTCCAAGATTACCGATATCGTATCGATCAAGAATAGCGATGGCACCCGCACGTATTATGTGGCGAAGGTGGATGATAACGAGCCTACCTTCAAGGGGAAACATCCGACCAATACCGCCTATTGGGACACCTTCGGGGCGAACTTCTCCAGCGTGGCGACCGATTTGCTGATGGCACGGAAGATAGCTGCCTCGGAGATCGACGTGGAAAGCATCACCTCCAATATCGTCAAGATCGGGAATTTCGTATGGGGAGGGAATGCGTTGGTCGGCATCAACGACGCTATTCTTGTTGTCAGCGGGGCGGCGTCGATAGGCTACACGGATGGATGGGCCGCCCGATTCTCAGACAAGGTATATATCGAGGGGATGTTGTCTTGTGACTCTGTCAATGCGTCCAGTTTGGATGTCCCCAAAATATTATATAAAGAAGGCAACGGGGTCGTGTTTAACGCCCCGGGCGGGAGGTATCCGTTTCTGGGGGTACGGATCGATAACGGCAACGGTATCTATGGATGGAACAGTCCCGGGAATATAGCCAACCTGTATATCAACAAGGACGCCGCGAGCACGGCCCATGTGTATATCACCAATTACCAAGGCTTGACCTCCTCGGACATCCGCCTAAAGAGCGTCTTCTTCGATATCCCGGACGTGCTGGATAAGCTGGAGGGTATATCCGCCTTCTACTACACGATGAAGGAGGACGAGGACAAGATCCCTCGCATCGGCGTGTCGGCGCAAGCCGTCCGAGAGGTTCTTCCGGAGGCGGTACAACTCATAACACCGGATAACGGGGATTCCTATTACGGCGTGGATTATATCCAGATGTTGACCGCCTTCGGGATCAACGGAATCAAGGAGCTTCACGCCAAGGTCAAGGCACTTGAGAAGAGGGTGGAAGTGTTGGAGAACAGATAGAAAATATTATAAGCCTTTATCGGGGGCGGGCAAATAAAAGCCCCCGGCTGTTAGTAAAGACGCCAATCACATACTAACAAACAAATGCGAGCTACCGCACGACCGGGGGCTGTATGCCTTCAGTTGCGATAGCTCGTTTTTGTTTTATGTGATTGGCAATACAAATATACTTTAATTTTTGGAGATTATGACAATATACGAGATACTTTCTTTCAATAAGGAATTGCTCCAGCGTCTATTTAACGCCGGAATAAGGACAAGCGATTGTTTGTATGTCGATTTGTTCGATGATTATACCCGAATGCGGGCGGCGGGTGAAAAGACAACCTATATCGTGGCCGTCCTTTCTGACAAATATGCCTTGAGCGAGCGAAAGGTGTACGATATCATTCGCTATTTATCAAGCGACTGCATGGGCCGTGCAGTGCAAGATCAAGCGTAAATTCGCTCACTAGATAGTTTGGTTCTACCTTTGTTCCAAATCCTTAAAACGAGACAAGTATGGGCAAGTACACTTACAAGCCGCAATATGGCGTGATCGTCATTTGCACAGATGAAAAAGAACAAAAGGAGATTTACGAACGTCTCCTGAAAGAAGGTCTAACCCTTAAAGTGGTGAATGTATGAGAATAGAGGTACAACACCATTGTAGCGACTTCAACAGCTATCGGGCCGCACGGGTAAAAAGCCTTTTCAACGCAGAAAAAGGCTGTGATTGGGAAAAGACAGTAGAGCTACCAATCGAGGACCGGGAATGGCAAATCGGATTGATCGTTGGACCATCCGGTAGTGGAAAAACCAGTATTGGAAACAAAATATTCAAAGAACCTATTTATGACCTCTATTCCGGCTGGGATAAGGATAAGCCGATTGTGGACTGTATTGCTCCTGACGGAGACTTCAACACGGTGACGGGTATGCTTTCGGCAGTTGGCCTTGGTGATGTTCCAGCGTGGCTCCGGCCGTTCCATGTGTTGAGTAACGGCGAGAAGTTCCGGGCAGGCCTTGCGCGTTTAGCGTGCGAGCGACCGCAGCACGCCGTGGTGGACGAGTTTACATCGGTCATTGACCGGCAGATAGCCAAGGTCGGGGCCGCCGCATTCTCGAAGACATGGAGACGTGGCAGCGGGCAGATCGTGCTTCTTTCCTGCCACTATGATATAATCGAATGGCTACAACCTGACTGGGTGTATGATACTGCGGAGGCACGGTTTTACGACCGTGACTGCCTTCGGCAACGTCCAAAACTCGAACTTCAAATTTATAAAGTCAGGGGAACTATATTCCCAAGGTTGTTTAAGCAGCATTATTATTTAGACCTTCCTATGCCGGTTGCGGCCGAGTATTTCGTGGGCTTTGTCGGTGGTGAGCCCGTCTGCCATTTAGCGGTAACACCACTCTTTACGGCAAAGGCTTACCGGTCCACCCGGTTGGTAGTACTTCCCGAATGGCAGGGAATAGGTGTTGGTACTAAATTTTTAGCGGCCGTTTGTGAATATCATCTTCAGGGACATGGTAGATGTGGTAAACCTTACCCGGTGTTCTTTCACACTTCACACCCGCAACTATGTGGAGCGTTACGTCACTCTAAAAAGTGGATACAAACCGGAGCACATTTATATGGAGTTAATAAAGGGCGCAGCGCGGCTTCGATGGCACGTTCGGCCCAAAGGTTAAATAAGTCTGATCGTGCGGCAACCGGTTATGGCGGCCATTTCAGGGCGGTTCAGGCATTTAAATATATAGGGAATGGTAATTAAAATATTGGGAAATTGCGAGTCGGAGGCATTCAAGGCGGCCGAAATGTTCGTTAAGGCAAAAGGGCATACGCTTTGGTGTGAAGGGTATCGTTGTGACCTTGCCATTGCGCCACTCCTTACGGTGAAAGTTTCCGATGAAGAACTGAAAGAGGCGAACTGGGGTACGTTGATATTCCATCCGTCCCCATTACCTTATGGGCGCGGGGCATCATCTATCAAATGGGCGTATAAACGAGGGGAACCGATAACCGCCGCCACATGGTTTTGGGCAGACTCCGGCTATGACACCGGCGATATTTGCGAGCAGGAGATAGTAAAAATAGACTATGATGCGCAGCCTCGCATCTTTTATGAGCGAGAAATCATTCCGGCCATGATCCGGACGTTAGGACGTTGTTTGGATAACATCGGGAAAGGCATTATACGTCGCATCCCGCAAGTAGAAGCCTATTCGACATACGATAAAAGGCTATAACAATCCATCTTAACTACTTTGTAAAGGTACGAAAAAAGTATGGAATAAACAACTTTAGTAGACGCTTTTTTACCACAGCCGGCAATAAAAAACGGTATTCAAATAGGGTTAGAAGTCCATTTGAATGCCGTTTATTTTTATGTATAAAGAAGGTGTTTTGCTTTGATTTTGCAAATAGGCGGTTACTTTGCGGATTAAATTTGAAGCACATTTCGTTTTTGTTTCAATAAACGCATTTCGTTTTTCACAACCATCACGTTTCGTTTTGCGGGATTTAATCGGTCGGGAACAATATGGCATCGACCTGCTAAAAAAAGCTGGCGCCAAGCGGTAGACAACCTTCGGCTCAGGCATCCCAAGGAATCGATCGGTAGCCTGAGCGGGCTGTTTGGCAAGACAAGAGAAGGTTATTACTCCGTGAGCAAGGAGAAACGTATGCGCAGGGAATTGTCAGAGAAAGAGATACTTGACACCGTGAGGGATATCCGGCATGAGGCTCCGGGCATCGGGGCGTACAAGCTGTACCTGATGCTCAAGGAACTCTATCCGGACGGGATGCGTGGCCGGGATTGGTTCTACGGGCTGATGCATGAGTCACACCTGATGCTGAAGCCCGGGAAGCGCCGTCACACGACAAGCTCCAACCATCCTTACAGGAAGTACAAGAACATGATCAAGGGATTGACCGTCAACAGGATCAACCAATTGTGGGTGGCCGACATCACCTATATCGACACCGATGAGGGCGTGGCCTACCTGCATCTCCTGACGGACGCGTTCACGCATGAGATCATAGGCTGGGTCCTTTCCGACAGCCTGGTCGCCTCCAATACCGTGACGGCTCTGGA
>ULST01028424.1_pt1 | contig 20614 bp, 20 predicted proteins | sample 1956951 | NCBI WGS metagenome assembly ULST01 (sample SAMEA4835716, study PRJEB28245) | human gut metagenome | biome: gut microbiome; material: fecal sample | place: Denmark | collected 2008 | reverse complement strand
CCATTACGAATGGACGGCTTAAGAAGTACTTTCCTGCCTTGATATTCTCTTCTGTTGGCTCAGCGCCGTCTAATTTTACAGCCTTTACAGTGTCATCTAATACATCCAGAGAAACATATCCGATGGAACCTGGGGTAGATGCTACCTTTGCCATTACTGCGCCGGTGCTGTCTAATTCATTGCTGTACTTGCAGGCATCTTCCAGCTTTAACAGTTCCTCGAAAGCACCTCTTGTACCGGAACCTGCCTCACGTCCTACTACTACGATTGGAGCATCATTTCCGCCTACATCTTTCCAGTTGGTTACTGTTCCGTCATAAATGCTGGTCAGCTGATCCTTGGTCAGATCTTCTACTGTGTTTGCAGGATCAACTACAACTGCGATACCATCGATTGCTACGATGTTTTCTGCAACTCCCTTTGCTTTTTCCTCATCTTTTAAGTTTCTGGAAGAGTTACCGATATCTGCTGTTCCGTTAGAAACTGCCTCGATACCAGCGCCGGAACCTACGAACTCAGCGGTTACTGTTACCTTTGGATATTTCTCCATAAATGCTTCGCTTAATGCATTTGCGAACTTCTCCATAGAAGTGGAACCTACCATGCTGATGGATCCGCTTAAATCTGCATCTGCGCTCTTTGCTTCTGTTGCTGCTTCTTTTGTTGTTTCTTCTGCCTTTGCTTCAGTTGTCTGCTCTGCTGTAGTTGCGGTCGCTGCTGTGGTAGCTGCTGCACCGGAGTTTCCACATCCTGCAAGCATACCTGCTGCCATTACTGCAGAACCGATCATTGCCATTACTTTCATGCCATTTTTTTTCATAATTATCTTTTCCTCCACTTTTGTACCGCTTTATGTTTGTATTGTTTTGCGGTATTTATATTTTTCTTTGTTGTTTTCTTGTTCTTACATTGTGGAGTATACAAAAGTTTTACAATAGCTGAAAGCAAGGTATGGTATAGGTTTTGTAAAATTTAAGTAAACCGGTCAGATTGCACGTACAAAAATGCGCTATAAAATCGCAAAAAAAGACCAGCTTCCATACAGCCGGTCTTGTCATACAGTCTTTTTTAACTTTTCTTGATAAAATCAGTCCCGCATTTCGGGCAGTGGATACTGATCCGTCCTCTTCCTCTTGGAACACGCACTTTCTGTTTGCAGTTCGGACAACGGTAAATATGATACTTTCTGCTTTCCTGATAGCGGAATTTCCACTTCTTCCACCATTCTGATACATAAAACTGCCGTCTTAAAAAGGCTTCATTTTCCTGATAACGCTTATTAATGTTTTTGGAAAACATCCTTGCATACAATATAATGAGCACGATCCATTCCAGTGCCCATAATATTCTGGAAGGCAGAGCCGCCGGGATCAGTAAATTAAAGATGATCAGCGCCAAAAGCACACCGGACAGAAACCGCCCAAACTGGTCCATTCCATATCTTCCGATCATAAAGCGCTGAAACTGCTGTCTGAGTCTGTTTAAATAATCACGCATAATTATATTTCTCCTCAATGTTTATGAAATGTAATATTATGATACCAGGGTCAAAAGGTCGGAAATCCGACGCAAGCTTGCTTGCAGAAGGAGTTTTGACCTTGGGGCCCGCCAAAAACATGAGTAAGAAGCCATTTTTTGAAGAAAAATGAACGGATTACGAATGTTTTTAGAATTGCGAGAGTGCAAAGCACGTAGCAATTCGGTATCAGAGTAATCATTTTGCCTACATCGAGTTATTATACATGATATTAAGCAGAACTGCCACTGACACTTTTACCTTAAATGTTAGAAAGCAGCTTCTGCCAGGGAATTGAGTGTATCAATTGCCTTTGGGGGAAGCTGCTTTTCTAAGTTTCAAGTTATATTACTTATGGATTATTACTTAATTAAATTGTGTTGGATAGTCTATATCTTATTCAATCCAAATACCATCGGTGGTTGGTCCGAAGCCTTCATACCAACTGTCATCACCAGCAGAGAAAGCTCCTCGGATGCGGTAATAATAGCCACGTTTCTGGTTTGTGAATGTAACATTAATAGATGGATCATCAATTCCATCCGGATATTCTGCTAATGTATACTCAAAGTCTACATAATCAACCTGCTGCCATACATCTTTCTCCTTATTATAACGATCCAAATAAAGAGAAACATAAAGTTCCGTAACTGGTTTATTTAAGTTAGCATGTGCAGATGCCCCTATATTGCCATTTCCTTCATCTCTAATAGTAACACTAGCAGAGTCAAAGAATGTGCCTCTTCTAGCTACAGAATATACCGTTTCTGTATCGTACTTCACATTCTGCTCGCATAAAATAGAGTTTTCATTAACAGAAGTATATACACTCGGTGATGGAACCGCTGCAAATGCAGTAGTTGCAAACACATTTACTGTTGCTAAAAAGCATAATATTAAACGTGATACTTTTTTCATTCTTCCTCCAATCCTAAAAATGAATTTTCTTTACCATCTCTTCAAAATCTTCTTGTGACATAATTCCCGACAAATAATAATGTATCCCATTATACACAAATTGTGTCTGAAATTTTTTATCCCATTTTTGATTTTCTTCCATAGATATTTCTACCTGAATATGTAATCCAGAATTCCATACTTGCAAGCTTTCTTTTGCATCAGTCGAATACATCATAGATGCCTGAGAATTCGATTTCTCTTGTGCAAAAAAAACTCTATTACCTTTGTACCCATAAACTAACTTCCCATACCCTTCATCCATAACAACTTCTTCAAAATACATCCCCTCCGGCATATACCCCAACTTCAGCGTCTTAACTCCTAATTCTTCCGCTATCTTCTCATATGCCTCTTCTTCACTACGAACCGTCAAAGCTCCAGAGTCATTATTATAAACTACTCCCTGATTTACACTTCTCCCATCCCGATAAAAATAAGATTTCGTTCCCATGGCCACAAAGCATCCGCCAATAACCATAATTGCTGCTGCCAGCCCCACAACCAGTGCTTTTCTTACAGGGCGCCTGCGGGTTTTACGGGATGATTTGGTGTTCGTTGTATTGGAAATCTCTGAGAAAAGAGCCTGCTCCGCCTGAATCCGTGACCAGATCTGGTCAAACTCATCCTTGGGAGGCGGATTGATAGGCAAAAAACGGGTATCTTTTTCTGCCTGTTCAAATTGCTTTAAAATATCACTGTCAGTCAGTTTTCCCCTCTTTTTATTTTGATTTCCCATCCAGTCATTCATTTCCAAGTTCAATCTTCCTGTTTTTCCCACTTTACACCTCAGTTGTCAAATACCTTAAGTTCCCTCTCGGTTTAGGGTTGACTTTTTGCAGTTAATGCTTACTATATTAGTAGATGTTTTTCCTTCAGGAGGTTTTTATGAAAAAAATCATTTTAACCGGCGGCGGTACTGCCGGTCATGTTACTCCCAACCTTGCTCTTCTTCCTTCTTTAAAGAAAGCAGGCTATGAAATCCGTTATATTGGTTCTTACCAGGGTATCGAACGCAAACTGATCGAAGGTGCCGGCATTCCTTACGACGGCATTTCCTCAGGCAAGCTGCGCAGATACTTTGATCTGAAGAATTTTTCTGATCCTTTCCGTGTAGCAAAAGGCTATTTTGAGGCACTTCGCCTTATGAAGCGTTATAAACCAGATGTTGTATTCTCCAAGGGTGGTTTTGTTGCTGTACCAGTCGTTCTGGCCGCAAAACATTATAAGGTTCCTGTTATTATCCATGAATCCGATATGACTCCCGGCCTTGCAAACAAGATCTGTATTCCATCTGCCGCAAAAGTTTGCTGCAATTTCCCGGAAACACTGAAATATCTTCCAAAAGACAAAGCCGTTCTTACAGGTTCTCCTATCCGTGCAGAACTTTTAGAAGGTGACCGCAAAGCGGGCCTGTCCTACGCTCATTTAACAGAAGATAAACCTGTCCTTCTGATCATTGGCGGAAGCCTTGGATCTGTTGCTGTAAACACAGCGGTACGAAAGATCCTTCCACAGCTTTTAAATACATTCCAGGTAATACATATCTGCGGAAAAGGCAATCTGGATGAAAGCCTGATCGATACCGAAGGATATGTACAGTATGAATATGTAGATGCACCTTTAAAGCATCTCTTTGCTGCTGCTGATGTCGTCATCTCCCGTGCAGGTGCTAATTCCATCTGCGAACTTCTGGCTTTACGTAAGCCCAACCTTCTGATCCCGCTTTCTGCTGCTGCCAGCCGCGGTGACCAGATCTTAAATGCAGATTCCTTCGCACGCCAGGGCTTCAGCAAAGTCTTAAAAGAAGAAGAACTTTCAGATGAAACCTTAAGCACTGCTGTGTTTGATCTTTACAAAAACAGGGAAACCTATATCAATGCAATGGAAAAAAGCAGTCTCAGCAATGCGGTAGAAACCATTACCTCTTTGATAGAGTCCTGCGTTTCCCATTCTTAAATTGTTACTGTTCATGCATTGCATGGCCAGCAACGGATTTCCCTTTGTTTCGGGAGAACATGGTCCTGTCTAGGGCCAGTCTTCCCGTTTCAAAAGTGATTTTATGTACTTTCTGATACGGCTGACCCGTGAATAGCAGGCTTTCTCTGAAATAGAAAGCTGATCACAGACTTCACTGGTTGGCCGTCCTTCTATTAATTTCAACTCCGCAACTTTCTGCCAGTTTTCCGGCATACGGTCCACTTCGTCCAGGATCGCTTTGCACCGCTCTTTTCCGGAGAAAACGTCTACTAACCCAGGCTGATGCAGCTGCATCCTGTACTCTTCGGCTGCAAACGTTTCTCCATTCAGATCTTCACAATATCGTTTCTTTTTCTGTCTGTGAAAATCCATACAACGGCTTCTAAGGATCCTGCCAAGCAAGATCTTCTTCCCCTCTTCCGGTTGTTTCAGGGAATAATCATACCCTGCATAGGAAACAAATGTGTCCTGAATGATATCGTCAATATCATCCACTGGTATATCGTAAGCATAAGCAAGACGTCTTAAGGTATCCTGATAGGTCAGATACATTTCTTCAAAACTCGCTTTTGCTTCTTCATCCATACGTTTGATCATAAGTGACTACAGACAGCCTTTAATCTTCTCTGCTGCTTCCGTTAATTCTTCTGCGGATGCTGTACCCGGTACCCAGTTGGCAATATTGGCAGGACCGCCCTCATAACGCGGGATCACATGCATATGGAAATGCATTACAGTTTGTCCTGCTGCTTCACCGTTATTCTGAACCAGGTTAAATCCGGCGCAGCCTAACCCCTTCTTCATAGCAGCTCCTATCTTCGCTCCCAGTGGAAGCACCTTTGCCGCTGTCTCTGCATCCAGCTCACATACATTGGCAAAATGCTTTTTAGGCAGGATCAGTGAATGTCCTTTTGATGCCGGACCCAGATCCAGGATCACACGGAAATCCTCGTCCTCATAAACAGTTGTAGAAGGAATCACCCCCCTTGCAATCTTACAAAAAATACAATTATCTTCTGCCATTTTTAATTCCTCCTCTTCTGTGTCGATAAGCGCTTTTCTTGTTTATAATACTAGCATAATTTTTTTCCCTTGTTAAGCGCATTTCTGCAATATCTCCAAAAAAACGTCCCCTCTCCATGTCTGTTTCTGTCACCTCCTGTCGTTTTATGACTTTTTCTATCTCCAAAGGTACTTTTCCTCTGCGATCCACACTTCATCCCCCTGACTGAGCACCACTTTTTCGTTGGCTGCCAGCAGTCTTCCATTGACCTTTGTTCCATTTGTGGAATTCAGATCTGTAAGAAAATACTGCCCATCCTCCTCTGTGATCCTTACATGAAAACGGCTTACTGTACTTTTATTTAAAATATAGTCCGCCAGCCCTGTATGTTTTCCTATCACAAAGGGAACATATCCCACTGCAATATCTTCATTTTCTTCTCCTGCCGATACCAGCATATGATCCGGCTCCTCTTTTACAGTAAGCAGCATAGTCTGACATTCTTCCTGAAGTTCCTCTGTTTGTTTTTCCTGCTGTCTTTCTGCTGTCTTTTCTCTTGCAGGTACATATCCCGGTATTTTTTCCGGCGCTGATCCCTGTCTTATTTTTTCTGCTTTCTCTACATTCTGCGCTTCTTCTGTCTCTTCATAAAACACCTGCCAGGAATTTTCCGGCTCTTTCACACCGGTTCCTCCATATTTTCCAGGAAGCAAACCCCTGACTTTTCCTCGCATCATATGCAGCAAAACCGTTCCTAATATTGTAATTCCGCCCCCTGCAGCCCCATAGACCCACATTTTTCTTAATACAGACCAGCCATACAGAAACCAGGTACCGCCTGCTGCCATAACCGCAGTTAAAAAAAGAAGTAACAGTTTCTTCCACAGGCTCCATCCATTATTTGCGAACGTTCTTTCTTCAGAAAATAGCTCCCGTTCCTCCTGTGCATCATTTTCAAGCCCATACAAAGATGACTCTTCTGCCATATCTTCTTTCTCTGTTTTTATTTCTGGTCTTGTTTCTGTTTTTCCTTCTCCTTTCCGTTCCATAAGCAAATCTTTTTCCGTCTTTAAATCTTTTGCCTCTTCCTTAGAAAGAAGTGCCATCATATCTTCCATCCCATAATTATCTTTCATACTGGTCTGGTAAAGTCCATAGGTAAGAACCACACATTCCCTGTCCCTGTGATCTATGTTCTTCATAAGATATTGCAGGAATAAAGACAACTGGCTGTTAAAATCTTCCTTTCTTCCAGGCACCACACAAAAGCCCATCTGAAAGGTTTCCGGATCTGCGTAGATCAGTTCCGGATCTAAAAGGATCCCTCCATCACCTAAAAGATACGCTTCCATCCGGTCTAATGTTTCATAAAGCTGCAGAAAAAAACTTCTCACCTGGTTTTCACCTGCAGGCCGGCTTTCAAACAGCCGGCTTACAGGCTGGCGGGAAGTAATATCATAACAATATACAGGTACTCCATCCATGTATTTTATCTTCATTTTCAGAAGACCGGAGATCTGGTTTTTAGCCAGCATGCCGGTTTCATAGCTTTCCCCCACTCCTTCCCCTGTTACTGTCATATAGCTGCGCTTCATTTCCCGTATATATTCAATTCTCATTTGTACCCCCGGTTATCCCTGTGACCATCCGCATAAATTCTTCCGGTCTGAATTCTTTCATCTCAATCTGTTTTTCCCAGTCCCCTCCTTTCACTTTTCCCATCTTTTTTGCTCCCTTTTCCTGTATGGAAACAGTAAGATCCGTATACCGCAGCATCAGCCCTGCATTCCTTTTGAAAAACGCTTCCGCATCTTCTGATTGTATATTTTTTTCATGGCGGCATTTTTCTACACCTTCGTGAAGCACCATAGCTGCTGCCGTTTCATCATGGATCTGCCCTGCTTTTCCTATAAGGGCTGCCAGCGAAAACAGCACCACAGCCATAACACAGGAAGCCTCTACTGTAAGGCTTCCCTTCCATTCTGTTTCTATGGATTTTCGCTTTTTTCTTTCATCTTTTAATACAGTTTCCCTTCTTTTATTCATAAAAACAGGACCCCCAGTCCCACCGGAAACACAAATGGCAAGAACGGGATGCTTTCTGTATTTCTCGCTTTTCTTCCCTTTATCATCAGATAAACAGCTGCCGGGAAACATAAAAACAGACCGCCGGATAACAGCAGCATATTTTTCCAGAAACCAAGGAAGATCCCTGCTACCAGAAAGAAACAGCCATCTCCTTTTCCCATAGCTTCTTCCGTAGCAGTAGAAAGGCTTAATAACAAAATTCCCAATAAAGCTGCAAACATAAGGCCCGTAACTTCCTGTACGATCACCTGCATCCCCATTTTTTCTGTTCCCATAAAAATCTGGCTGAAAATATGTGCTGCCTGAAGAATGACCCCTACCGTTCCCCATATCTGGAACGTACTTTTTTTAATAGTCTTTTTCTTTAGATCCTGCCAGGAAGCTGACAGTAAAAATAATAAAAAACAGATCCTCAGTGCTGCTTCTATCCCCATTCTCATATTCATTTTTGTATTCTCCTTTTCATTTTTACCTTCCGCCCGCACAGTACGAGCAGGGACCTAGATATTCCACCTGCCGCAAGGGCACTTCCTGTACATATGCACTAAGCGACCGGCAATCTTCCCTGCTGTGATAACTGGTCCCATAGGGAAGGACATAATACGGACCGGCATTTTCACTGCTTTTACAGGCAGAGCAGGGTTTATATTTTTTTCCATCCTGATTGCGTATACTTACAAGATCATCTGAATGGATCTGGGTCAGGTTGTGAAAAAGATAATGGCAGGTGCTTTGCAGGTGATACCGGGTAGAGGACTTTCCTATATAAACCATTCTTTCATCCTGTTCCCCGGTTTCTGCCTTCTTTTTTCCTCTTTCTCCATCTGCCCCTGTCCACAACCTGCGGCTGCAAACCGTTTCCACATCCACACTATCCTGGCCAAACAAGGAAAATGGCAGTGGCATTTTATATTTCATAATGATCTGAAGCATTTCATCTTCCGTGATCTGTGTCCCATAAAAGCTAAGATCCCGGACCCATTGCTCCGAAATCTTTCTTTTCACTGACTCAACAGCATATGCAGCTGTTACTTTTTCAAGAAGCTGACTACCTTCCCGCTCGTTTGTGCCACTGACATCTAATGTTTCTCCCTTTCCGGATTTATAAAGATAAGAAACATAGGCATACTGGCTGATCTCTTCTCCCACAGACTCGACTGCTGCCTGGATCTGCCTTTGCCTGTCCATCAGGATCATAGGCATGATCAGGATCACGCAGAAAAATACCACTAGCGGAAAACAAAGGGCAGCTTCTAATGTAAGACTTCCTCTTTTTTCCTCTGTAATGTTTCTCCGTCCTCCAAAGGAGACCCATGATAATGCCCTTTTTCCGGAAAATTTTTTCTGTTTTAAAAGTGCTACATATTTATGGGTTCGTACTTGGAGAGGTGCGAAAAATTTTTTTGATTTATAAATGGAGTGTCGTGTTAAATAATTAGAATAAGATTTGCTCCTGAAAAAGGGCATCATCACAGGCCTCCTTTCTTTTGTAATATTCTCCCGGAATATGTCCGGATACATTGTCATTCAGGGAACAGAAAGATAACTTCCCGTTACAGCAAAGCGGCTCTTTCCGGCAGTTTTCCACGGACCTGAAGAAAAAAATACAGGTTTTCCACAAAATACAGCTTCCATATCCACCATACAGACACATTGTTCTAACAAAAAGTCCGGCTGTTCCCTGCGGATATTGATCTGCATTATATCCATCATCCGGAATAAAGGCTGCGTACCATAACTTACAAATAAAAACAGCCTGAGATATCCTTTCAGATCCAGTCCCATTTCATTTTCAGGATCCGTTTTTTCAAGATCCGGAAGTCTTCCTTCTGCTCCTGTTTTCAAAACATTTTCCAGGCTCAGTTTCCAGTCAGAGCCGGTCTTCATAAGAGGTACTTTTCCACCGTCTAAAAGGCTTCTCGCATCTGCCATTGCCTCTGCCAAAGCCCACACACCCATAACAAAAAAAGTTACCACTGCTGTCAGCGGAAGCAAACTACCACCTCCTGTTATAGCCGCTGCCAGCGTTTCTGCTTCCTGACGTTTTTTTCCATCTGATAATATATGGATCATATTCAATCCCTGGCGTACAGAAACCAGTTTTAAAACAGATGCCTCCAGGTTTTCCCTGTCCGTTTTCTTCCCATATAAAATATATTCAAGTTCGTAAAAATTATCCTTGTCTTTTATTTTTTCAAAATGGGAAAAGTACCGCACCCCATACTCAGATACTGTTAAACGATCCATCAAGCTGGAAATCCCCTGAAAATGTGCAGTGTCATTTTTTGAAAGAGCAGACGGTGCCTGTAAAAGAGGCAGTCTTTTTTCTGAAACCTGGCAGTCTGGCGGTAATACTATCTTCAAAATGCCTTTTCCACTCATTGATTTGATTTTCTCTAACCATCCCTCTTTTTCTTTGTCTTTTACTCCAAAAGAAACTCCCAATGTCAGAACCGGATACCGGCTCATATGGCGGATCACCGGTTCCCACAGTTCTTCTTCATCCAGATCATCCTCTTCATCGGAAGGTTCCCAGTCGTCAATATACTGGATCACTTCTTCTGCCTCTTCTATCAGCTGTTCCATAAACCGGATATTTTCCCTGCTTTTTTCTGTAAGTCCCCGGATCATGTTTCTTCGTTCTCCGTCCTGGGAAATGTAGGTTTCATAAGACCGGATCTCTTTTGTTAAAGGTCCCCGGGAAGACTCTTTTAGATCTTCCTCGGATACAAATTTCTCCCTGCTTTTTTTAAGGGCGCGTTCCATCTGGTCTGCCTTTTTTTCATAAGCTTCCACCAGTCCCGGAACTGCCTTCAGGTCTTTGATCACAGCTTCACATTTTCGGATCATGCCTTCGCCGTTTAAACTTTCCAGGCAGTCCAGTCCTTCTTCCCAGTGTGTTTTCTGCTGTTCCAGTCTGGCATTTAATTTTTCAAGGGCTTTTTCAAGGGCAACTGCTTCTTTGCTGTGTTCTTCATACAGATCTGACACACTGTTCACACTGGCCGCATTTTTTATATCCCCCAGAACTTCTTTGGCTTCCCCTTCTGTCATAGACTCCCAGAGTATACCTGCCAGCCCGTATTTCATATAATCAAGGATCTCCTGCTCCATACAGCTGCCTTTTCCCTCTGTCAGCACTGCCATGTCTTTTACAACTGCATCCTCTGTTTTCAACGGATACCAGTTTTTTGCCTTCATATAAGGTTCCAGAAAGCCCTTAAATTCTTCCTCTAAAAGGCCTTTACTGTCCGTTTCCAGTCCAAGGATCCTGTATTCATTCCAAAGGCTTCTGTGATACTGTGCCATCAAAGACTCCATTGCTGAATTTGAAGCTACTCGGAGATACAGCCGCTGCCCCGCTGTACGGGCTGACTCTGCCATAACCAGCAAAAGTGTCATGATCATCACCAGGATCATCGCAAGGAAGACGGTAACTTCTCCCTTTTCTCTCATCAATAAACCTCTTTTGATTTTGTATTGATCTGCTTGAAGATATTTTCTAAAAGTGTGTTGATCTGCTTCTTAAAAACGATCACAAGACTTACCAGGACCACCAGGATGAGCACAAGTTCTATCACCCCCACACCTGTTTCATCCAGCGCAAAATCCCTGATCTTTCTATAAATTCCGCCCTGCTCTGTTGTATGTTGTTCCGTTACATTCTGTTCTATATGATTATCTCTTTGCTTTTCCATCTCATATCCTCCTTTTAACCAAACGCGATCCATGCCGGAACCGTGATCATCGCCATCACCACAGCCAGGAGAAGAAACAGCGGGATCAACAATTTTGTACCTGCTTTTTCTCCCATACGTTTTGCCTGGTGCTTACGCTGCTCAAAGGCATCTGCCATTTCTAACCGCAGTGTTTCCCTTAAATTTTTAGAGCCGTTTTTTCGATTCTGCTCTAAAAGCCCGGAAAACTTCCTGTACTGCTGCAGCCCGCATCTGTTTCCAAATTCCGCAAAAGCACGTGCTTCTGACTCCCCGCTTTTTAGCTGACTGCTGGTAACATACATTTCTTCATATACATAACGCAGCCCTCTGCGTCCTTCTTTCACAGCCATTTTATAATCCTCTGCGATCCGGTCCCAGGCAGTGCGTATACTCATGCCCGCCCCTAGGAAAATGATCAGCCGTGACAGCACCTCGGAATAATCCATAAGCAGCTGGTCTTTCCGTTCCTCTTCTGCTTTCTTTTTGTCGCTTTTTTCCTTCAGGCTTATAAATACCGCTGCAACTGCCCCCAGAAAGCACATTTGAAGAAATACAGGTTCCCTGGCTGTGCTGTAGGAAATCTCCCTGTCTTTGTATACAGAGGGCAGTGTAACCTGATCCTGATGTTTCTGTACCTCTTCCTCTGATGTGAGAAGTGATGTAAATTCCTGTATGGTACGTTCTTCTTCTGTATACAATGGAGGCCTGACTTTAATGGGAATCTCATAATCTTCCGGCCAGTTTCCATCTGTCATCCTCACTTTTAAGATGACCGGCCACTGATCGATAGCCTCATCCCCTGTTTCAAACTCCCAGGTATGCACGGTTCCATCACTTTCCACCAGTTCCGGATCCGATGACTGCCAGCTAAGATGCACTCCTGCTCCCTGCCAGTATGCAGGCAGCTCCAGATCCTGCCTTACCTCTTCCAGTGAAAGGTTGTCCCCTTTGATCCATTCCGGAAGCTGTTTTAAGATTTCCTCATATGCCTGATATGCTTCTTCTTTTGTATACTGCCTTGCAGAAACAGGCAGTTTTAAAACCACTTCCTTCTCCTGATCCACAAGCCCCTTTACATACAGTTCCTGGTCCACCTGTCCATCATCGATATCCGGTCTTTGGATCACATTTCCTGCTTCTATTACAGGATCCATGCCCTGTGCCAGCCATGCAGCAATTCCCAGAAAAATACCGGCTCCCACACATAAAATCTGCTTTTTCCACTTACAGATCTTTTTATAAAATTTTCTCTTCGTTTCTTTCATACATTCATCTGCCTTATAATGGGATATCCAGGATCTTCTTTGCCAGAAATACTGCTCCCACATATATCCCCAGGCACGCTGTCATAAAAATACGACCCAGCCAGGTTTCATACATAACATGAAAAAAGCCCGGTGATGTAAAATCGATATACAATATGATCCCAAAAGGAATTCCGTTCATGATCTTTTGTTCAAATACCCTGGCAGCTGTCAGTGTATGGATCTCCTCCTGTACCTGTATCTTGTCACGGATGATCCCGGCCGTCTGGCTTATAATATCCGTCAGTTCCCCTCCGCTTCGTTTTGCCGCTGCAAATACCCGGGCAAACTGATCCACATCCTGAATACCGCTGCGCCTTCCCATATCAGCTAAAAGCAGTTCCACCGGACGGTTCATCCTTACCCCTGCTTCCATATAGGAAAACTCTTCTGTGATCATCCCTGTTTTTCCATAAAGGCCTTCCAATTCTTTTACACTTAACGAAAGACTGTTTTCCAGAGAATAACCGGCGCTTAAGAAAGATGCCAAAACCATGATCCCCTCTTTAAACTGCAGTGTCAGCCTGCGGATCCGTTCTTTTTTCAGATCCTTTTTCTTATAGACCGGATACAGAAAAGCCACTGGAAGAAGAAATAAAAATGCAAGTACACTGCGATAAAATGTATAAGCACAAAGTCCTGCTGCCCCGGCTCCCATGATCAGATATTGCATCCATTCTTTTTGGGATAACTGATATTCCCTGTAATCCGGCGGTCTTGCCCTGCCGTTTAAATCCTCTTTCTGCTTTTCCCTGCCAGAAGACCTGCTCCACCTTTTTCTGTTAATCTCCTGCATCAGCAAGTTTTTCCCTCGCCTTAAGTTCCCCTGTTTTCTTAAGTCTTTTTTCCTCTCTGTCATAGACAAAAAGTGGCTTCTGTTCCACTTTTCCATTTTTATATCCCCCTATTTCTACAATTGATAATACTTTTCTGCTCCCGTCTTTTAATCTTCCCAAATGAACCATAATATCAAGGGCCGACGCGATCTGGCTGCGGATCGCATCTAAAGGCAGCTCTGCTCCCATAAGCACCATTACTTCCAACCTTGAAAGCATATCCTGGGGACTGTTGCCGTGACCGGTAGATAAAGAACCGGGATGGCCTGTATTCATAGCCTGAAGCATATCTAAGGCCTCTGCCCCTCTTACTTCCCCTACAATGATCCTGGAGGGGTTCATACGCAAAGAGGCTTTGATCAGCTGACTGATGGTGATCTCACCTTCTCCTTCTGTATTGGCATTGCGGGTCTCTAACCGCACCAGATTGGGAACATGGGTGATCTGCAGCTCTGCAGAGTCTTCAATGGTGATCACACGCTCTGTTTCCGGTATAAAAGAGGAAAGAGCATTTAAAAAAGTTGTTTTCCCGGAGTTTGTACCGCCACAGACAAACAGGTTATATTTCGCTTTTACCAGCTGCTCTAAAAACTGGGCTGCTTCCTCTGTCAGTGCCTGGAAACGGATCAGCTTCTCAATGGTAATGGGATCCGGGAATTTACGGATGGTCACCACCGGACCGTCAAGTGCAACAGGCGGCAGTACAATGTGGACTCTGGATCCGTCCTCCAGCCTGGCATCTGCAATGGGAGAAGATACATTGACGATCCGGTTTACCTTTCCTACGATCTGCTGGATAATGTCCTCTAACTGCTCTGTTTTTTCAAACCGGCGGTTCCATAAGACCATGTTTCCCTTTTTCTCTATAAAGATCTTTCCCGCCCCGTTGATCATGATCTCGGTTACATCTTTATCATCTAAAAGTTCCTGGAGGATATCCAGCCGACGGAAACTGTCATACAGACTGTTTCGCAGCCACAGCCGTTCCTTTAAAGGCAGATAAGTTTCTTTCCCCTTTTGCCGGATCGCTGTATCGATCTGTTCATAAAGCTGTTCATCCTCTAAATAGATCTGATCTTTTAACTGCCCCATGACATTTCTTCTTAACTCTCCCCGGATCACTTCCCGCCTTCCGTTTAAACTGCCCTGTTCCCCTTCCAATTTTTAATATCCCCCTTCTAAAAGTTTTCGCACATAATCGCCCATTTCGCTCCAGAGAAGCTGCTCCATATAGCCGCCCCGCCGGATCCCTGTTTTTATTTCCGGTAGATGCAGTTTCTGTATCTTTTCTTCCATGCCTTTATGGCCTGCTTCTTTCAGATAGGTTTCAAAATCCTCTAACTTCGCAGTGGATACAGGATCATCTAACACCGGCATGTACACAACATCACAGGCTGCAAACAGCTCCAAAGCCCCTTTTCCCATGTGTCCCATATCCACAACGATCCGTTCATAACCGCTTTCTGTCCCGATCTGTTTTAAAAGACCTGCGATCTCTTCCGGCTGGGCCTGGTCTAAATCTTCCCCATAAGCGGCAGGTGGGATATAATCTACATTTCCATGGGACAGGATCAGGGATTTTAATTTCAGCCAGTTAAAATCTCCCTGCCTGTACAGATAAAACACATCGGAAAGATCCTGTTCATATCCACCGCAGACCAGCTTTGAAAAACCGGAATATTCTTCTAAGCTGATAAAAAGAACGCCCTGGCTCTTTCCAAGCATATGGGCCAGTGTTAAAGAAAAAGATGTTTTTCCGCAGCGTCCTATGGGTGAATAAACTCCCATGATCAGTGCCCTTTTTCCTATAAGTGCCAGTCCCGGCTCCGGGGGAACGGTACAGTAACAGGCCATCACTTCCTGTAAGATACAGTCACCGGACTGGAACTTATAAACCGAGGCTTCCTCCTGTGACACAAACTCCCCGTCACAGAGAAGCATTTTTAATCCGGCTTTTATCTCCTTTGCTTCCTCTCTTACTCTTTCTCCCACTAAAAGAATGGCAATCTCATGGTCCCTGCCATAGGCTTTCAGTTTTTCCAGGTCTGAAAATGCCATTGCCTGAAAGGGAAATGTCTCCTTCTGGTTTACATATTCGGCCAAACGCCCTGCATACAAAGGATCTTCGTCATATACGACCATTACTTTTATCATGTCTTCTCCTCCTAAAAGATCCATTTTTCCAGAAAGACCAGAACAGTTGCCATACAAAAGCAGGTTCCCAAAGGGATCACACATTCTGTTCCATCCCGGACCGGATCATAATATTTTTCTATTTTTTTATTGCTGAGTATCTGCCTGATATAGGCTGACAAATAAAGAAATCGTTGAAAAGCGCTGCCGTATCGCAACATTTTTTGAAGGGACCAGACAGCCCCTAAGATAAATCCTACACATAAAATTTTTATTGTTTCCGAAAAGCCCAGCCAGGCTGCAAGAAGCGCCACAAGCTTCAGATCTGCGGCTCCTATCATGCCCAGGCTGTGTAAAAATATCCCCAAAACCAGCACAGCCACTCCCCGGACCAGAAAGCCGGATAGTGCCAGCAGCAGCCATGGGATCTTACTCCCTGCTTCCAAATCCGCAGCCTGAAAAACCAGTGACATGATCCCGGACACTATCCCAAAAATAATAAGCCTGTTAGGGATCCTGTAATATTTCCAGTCAGACCATGCTGCCAAAAGCAATGTCCCCCAGAATACACTCTGACTTAAATAACTTAAACTCCCATAAACCGAATTTCTCACCTCCCAAACCAAAACATAAACTCACAAAATGACCCACTTATCCCTGTATCTGATTAAACTCACAACTGGATCCTGTGCTGAAAAATCGCACTAAAAATTACAGAATTAAAAATGAAAAATAGATTTTTCAAAGAATGTGACCTTATTATGCCGTACTTTCCCCCTCCTGTCAAGAGGTATTTTTCTATTGACCCCGATGCCCTGTAATGGTAAAATACTATTAGTTTAAAAATTTAAACCAAAGGAGGGGACGGTTATGACAACGGTACAGGATCTGCAGAAGCAATTTCATTGCTGCATGCCCCTTTTTATTGCCTTGGGAGATAAGGTCCGGCTTTCCATCGTGGAACTTCTTACAGAAGCAGCCGTGAGATCAGAGGACCCACAGGGAACCATCGACTTTGAAGGTCATGCCATGAATGTAAACGAGATCACACGCCGCACCAGCCTTTCCCGACCTGCCATATCCCATCATCTGAAAATTTTAAAAGATGCGGGTCTGGTAGGTGTACGTCAGGACGGGACAGCCAATTACTACTATCTCACCTTACGTGACTCCACCCGGTCTCTTATGGAGCTGGGATACAGACTGGAGGAGTTCATGTAATCCATGCATAATTCTTTTTTTCCCAGATATACTAATTGATGCCAAAGTAAACCAGTCAGAAGTTGGGAGATGAAGATTTATGCCGGGATTTTTAAAAGCCATTCGCGAAGCTGCAGCCGCAGCACCTGTAAACCAGGATCTGGTTTTTACAAGACGGAAACTGTGGGATGATATTGAGCGCACCCTCTGGGCCCTGGAAACAGCCCAGAACCATTTTGAGCAGGCCACAGAGCCGTCGCTGATCGACTGCTATATTTACGAATGGAATGCCGCGCAGCTGCGCTATCAGTTTTTACTGAGAAAATTCAAAAACATGGAGGACTGACAACATGAGTACCTGGTATGAACAAGCTATCTTTTATCATATGTATCCTTTGGGGATAACCGGAGCTCCAAAGATAAACGTGCAGACAGAGGTGACAGACCGGTTTAAAGAACTGGATCAGTGGATCCCACATATCCGTTCTTTAGGCTGCAATGCCATCTACATAGGTCCTCTTTTTGAATCATCCAGTCATGGATATGACACCAGAGATTACAAACTGGTTGACCGTAGGCTTGGAACTAACGATGATTTCCGCGAATTTACAAAGCTTTGCCATGAAAATGGCATTAAAGTGGTAGTTGACGGTGTTTTCAACCACACAGGCCGTGAGTTTTTCGCTTTTAAAGATATCCAGGAAAAGAAATGGGACTCCCCTTACAAAGACTGGTACAAAGGGGTAAATTTCGGCTGGCAGAGTCCTTTAGGGGATCCATTTGGCTATGAAGCATGGCAGGGACATTTTGAACTGCCTTGTTTAAATCTTTATAACCAGCAGGTAAAAGATTATCTTTTTGATGTGATCCGTTTCTGGGTGGACGAATTTGACATTGACGGCATCCGCTTAGACTGCGCCAATATCCTGGACTTTAATTTCATGAAGGAAATGCGTGCAAAGACCGCTTCCATGAAACCGGATTTCTGGCTTATGGGTGAAGTCATCCACGGTGATTACAGCCGCTGGGTGAACCCGGAAATGCTCCATTCTGTTACGAACTACGAGCTGCACAAGAGCATTTACTCCGGCTTTAATGACCACAACTTCTTTGAGATCGCACATAATGTCCGCCGTCTGGAAGCCATTGGAAGACAGCTTTATACCTTCCTTGACAACCACGACGAAGACCGCATTGCCAGCAAATTAAAGGTAAAAGAGCATCTGTATCCTGTATACACCTGTTTAATGACTCTTCCGGGAATTCCGTCTATTTACTACGGCGGTGAATGGGGCACCGAAGGAAAACGTACTTCTACCTGTGATGATGACCTGCGTCCCTGCATTCCGGCTGAAAAAATACCGGAATTAAACTGCGAGCTTACCGATTTCATTTCCAGACTTGGAAAGATCCATGAAGAAAATGAAGAACTGCACACAGGAAAATACCAGGAACTGCTTCTTACCAACAGGCAGTATGCCTACGCAAGATGGGGAAATAACAGCCTGATCATCACTGCTTTAAATAATGATGACAATGAAGCCACATTAAACATCCCGGTTCCGATCCAGGCACAGACAGCAGTGGATCTTTTAAACAGCGATAATGAAACCTGTGAAAATAACGTTCTGCCTGTACAAAACGGCAGACTGGAAATTAAATTAAAGGGCAACTGGGGTGCTGTCCTTAAAATTAAGGGGGAAAATTAATATGACAATGAGAAAGCAGGCAGGCCAGACAAAGAAAAATACAACTACCGCAGCTCATAAAACCACCAGAAGAAGCGCTGGAACAAAAACTGCAGCAAAAAGCACACCTTCTAAAAAAGCTTCCGCCAACACCGGCCTGATCTCCGACCTGGACTGCTATTTATTCGGCGCAGGTACTCACTACGAGATCTATAAAAAGCTGGGCGCTCATCCTATGACCTATAAAGGCAAAAAGGGCATTTATTTTGGCGTATGGGCACCACATGCACAGGCAGTCCACCTGGTAGGCGATTTCAACGGCTGGAACCCGGAAGCCAATCCTATGACCAAAGTAGGACAATCCGGTATCTGGGAGTATTTTAATGCAGGTATGCAGGTAGGAGAGCTTTATAAATTCGCCATTACCACCGATACAGGAAAGATCCTTTACAAAGCTGATCCATTTGCCTTCAGCGCAGAATACCGTCCGGGTACTGCTTCCGTTACCGCAGATATCAGCGGATTTTCCTGGAATGACAGTGACTGGATCTCAAAGCGTTCCCAGGCAGATATGACCAAACAGCCCATCAGCATTTATGAAGTCCACTTAGGTTCCTGGAAGAAGAAAGACCGGGAAGAAAAAGACGGATATTATACCTATGTGGAAGCGGCTCATGAGCTGGCTGCCTATGTAAAAGAAATGGGCTATACCCATGTAGAACTTATGGGTATTGCGGAGCATCCATATGACGGCTCCTGGGGATATCAGGTGACCGGTTATTTTGCCCCTACATCCCGTTACGGAAGTCCAAAAGACTTCATGTATTTTGTAAATTATTTACATAAAAATGGCATCGGCGTTATCCTTGACTGGGTTCCGGCCCATTTCCCGAAAGATGCCCATGGACTGGCTGATTTTGACGGACATCCTCTTTTTGAATACGAGGATCCACGCAAAGGCGAGCACCCGGACTGGGGCACAAAAGTCTTTGATTACGGCAAAAATGAAGTAAAAGACTTCCTTATCAGCAACGCTCTCTACTGGGTAGAAGAATACCATGTAGACGGCCTGCGTGTAGACGCTGTTGCTTCTATGCTGTATCTGGACTACGGCCGGGAACCGGGCCAGTGGGTGCCAAATAAAAACGGCGGAAACCAGAACTTGGAAGCCATTGAATTCTTCAAACACTTAAATACCGTTGTCCAGGGCCGCAACCACGGTGTTGCCATGATCGCAGAAGAGTCTACTGCATGGCCGAAAGTCACCGACCACCCGGAAAATGACGGACTTGGCTTTACCTTTAAATGGAACATGGGCTGGATGCATGATTTCCTGGAATACATGAAATTGGACCCGTATTTCCGCAAATACAACCACAACCGCATGACCTTCAGCCTGACCTATTTTACCAGTGAAAATTATATTTTAGTACTCTCCCATGATGAAGTAGTACATCTGAAGTGTTCCATGATCAATAAGATGCCTGGGCTTGGAGAGGACAAGTTCTCCAACTTAAAGGCCGGTTATACCTTTATGTTAGGTCATCCCGGAAAGAAGCTTTTATTTATGGGACAGGACTTCGGCCAGTGGCATGAATGGGATGAAAAAGTCAGCCTTGACTGGTATTTAGCTGAAGAAGAAAGCCATAAAAAGCTTCAGGAATATGTCCGTGATCTTCTTCATATTTATAAGAAATATCCTTGTCTGTACCAGCTTGACAACGACTGGAACGGCTTCCAGTGGATCAATGCAAATGACGGGGACCGCAGCATTTTCAGCTTTATCCGCAAGGATGAGACAGGAAAGAAAAACCTGCTGTTTGTAGTAAACTTCACACCAGTGGATCGCCCGGATTACCGTGTAGGTGTACCGAAACGGTGCAAGCTGTCACTCCTTCTGGATAATGTTCACGGTGCTTATAAGCCCAGCCAGTGCCCTACTTATACATCCGTAAAGAGTGAATGTGACGGACAGCCATATTCTATTTCTTATCCGTTAGGAGGATATGGAACGGCGATTTTCCGTTTCTGATCGCCATAAACCTTGATCCAGATTTTATCCGGATCCGGTTTTCACAGTTTGTGTACCTGAGACGCGCCCCCCGGCGCGTCCACCCACTTTTCCAGTTCCTGATAAAAAATAAATTTCGTTAATTTTTTATCAATTTCTGCTGTACTTTTAACCACACC
>ULST01031481.1_pt1 | contig 22283 bp, 15 predicted proteins | sample 1956951 | NCBI WGS metagenome assembly ULST01 (sample SAMEA4835716, study PRJEB28245) | human gut metagenome | biome: gut microbiome; material: fecal sample | place: Denmark | collected 2008 | reverse complement strand
AGGTGTTATGCGCCATGGACGGCGCATAAAAGCCGGTTTCGTCGAGCATAGAAAACCATACAGGCATAATTCGTACAGCCTCTTGACAGCATAGCGTTAGCGCATTGAGAGCCCCTTGCGGCTGGAGGCATGTCCGCGTCTTACGCCCTTACTTTATTGGTAACAATTCAGTACTTTGTGGTAAAAATAAAAAGAGCCGGTAAGTATAATAAATATACTTATCGGCTCCTAACCATCCTATACAAGACGTCGTATAGCAAGTATTGTATGACACTGTACGCTTCTGTTTGCTGTGATTCCTGCCTTTGTGGACTGTGCCTCCACTATAACACCACCACCTGCATATATAGCTACATGTCCCGGATATACCACTACGTCTCCCGGCTGTATATTATCGAAGGATACGGCCTGTCCCACAGACTTAAATGCCTGTGAATATCTCGGTGTGCTGATACCAAAATGTGCATATACCTCATGTACAAAGCCTGAACAGTCTACACCGTTTGTAAGACTGTTTCCAGCCCATACATATGGATTGCCCACAAACTGCATAGCGTATGATACTACAGAGCTTCCTGAAACTCCTGTTGAAGCACCCGGGTTCTTTCCACCGCCTGCTGCATAGTCACTGGCAATACTTCCGCCCTTACCGGCTCCACCACCATCATAGCTTGGACTGCTTGATGAGCTGTTCGCTCTGGCAGCGGCTGCTGCCGCTGCTTCCTGCTCCTGAATGATTTTGCCCTGTGCCGTAATGATATTCTGATAATTATCTGCCTGCTGCTGTGCCTGAGCTATCTGGCTTGCATACTGCTCCTTCTGGTTTTCAAGAGCTACTATAGCCGCCTCGACATCTGCCTGCTGCTTCTCATAGTCATCCTGCATGGCTGTGAGCTCATTCATGTCGTTGTCAAGCTTAGTACCAATCTCCTTCACCTGCTCAACTGCTGCCTGATAAGAATCCATAAGAGCACGATCCGAATCATATACATCTGACACGTACTCTATACGATTGAGCATATCTGTGATACCATTTGACTCAATAATTGCTGTCCAGATATTGTCCTCAGCGCTGTTTTCATACATGAACTGTATACGCTTCTTCATGGCGTCATACTGCTCCTGCTGCTTTTCCTGAGCTGCTGCAAGATCCTTCTGATTCTGCTCTATCTCTGCCTGTTTGCTTGTGATATCTTTCTGAAGCTTCTTTTGTGCTGCAAGAATCTCATCAAGCTTTGCGGATTTATTCTTTATATCATCAGCAGTAGTCTGCTGCTGATCCTTTAGACCATTAATCTCATTCTTCTTATCCTTGAGATCCTGCTCAGCCTGTGACTTCTTCTTCTCTGCATCCTTCTGCTTCTGTGTCTTGGCATATACCTTCTCAAGTCCACTGTTTATGTATCCGCTAAATGTAGTGCCCTCTACTGCCGGTCCTGTAAAAACGAGTGCCGATGTTAACACAGTACATATAGCACGTGTCCATTTCTGATTCATTTTATTCCTCCTGTAATACGACGGTCAGATTGACCTTTCCTTCCACAATTTATGTTCAATATACATTCGGATATATTATCGCACAAAATGAATCTTTTTTCCACATCTTTTTGTAAATTTACAGAATTTTCCACATTTTATATAATGATATGATTAAAAGGTCAAAAGGTATTTTGCCACTAATTTATGATTCACATACGCGCTATTATAAGTCTATCATCAGGTTTGATGCTATCTGAGGTCAGAGCGTTTATTTCCATTATGTTTTCAACAGTGGTGCGGTATCTTTTTGCAATGTCCCACATTTTATCATCCTTCTGCACTATATAGCCAACCAGAGCTGCTTCCTCTTCAGTATCAGACGCTATTTTTTCCTGCTCCACCGATGTTATGACTGACACTTCATCCTGCTGCAGGGCAATAGCGTTTATGCTGACAACCCCCTTAATTTCATATTCGCTGTTGTCGAGTAGATTGACCTGCACCTGGTCTACCTGTAGATTTACCTCGCAGCAGGTGTGGGCATCCATGCCGGGTATCTCAACAAACTGTTCAAACGGCACAGAGTCTGTATGCATCTCTATCGGACAGCCATCATCCTCCACAATATTCACACAGTTCACCTGCAATACACCTGACACAATAATTCCTGTGTCTGCATTTTTTATCTGTGCAATAGCGGCCTGCGTCTTTGTACCGCAGATTCTTAAAATTCTCTTTTTGCTGTTTTCTCTGTACAACTGCTCCAAAATACGACATTTTGTGTCATTTTTCATAAGAAGGCTGCATACCTTCATATTTTCAAATACAGGTTTTACCGGACATGATACGCTGTACATGTCATTGAGCACCTCTACTGTTTCCTCACTCCAGACCTTTCCATCCACCGCAAGCGCTGCCTCAATCGAAAGCTGCCTGAGCTCTCCGTCGTAATCATTTTCCGCCTCAACCTGATGCATGGCAGGCTGTGTGCGAAGCCAGGCAATATTTCCGGCATCATCACCCTCGCAGCGTATTTCATTTGAAAATCCCTCCTGCACCTCAAAGCAACAAATTTCCTGTTCTTCACTCAGATACACTATACACGCATGGCACTCGCCTGTCAGTGTAATATGGTCACGCTCGTATGTATACTCCAGATTTCTCATATCAACAAGACTTGATATGAGCTTGCATATATTCGGCTTGGTCTTTGGCAAAGTGACGACATTTTTAATTCTGACAATATCCCTTACAACACTGTCAAGCTTAAGCACCTTCATCTGCCCCATAAGCTGCTCCACATCCTTGTCATCAATCCTTTGTGCAACCTCAAGATTTTCTTCCCTCTCTCCATAAAGCTCCACGCTTATAATGCCTCTGACCGAGAGCTTTCGCGAATTGATAACCCCAACCGTAAGCTCATCAAGCCCGGTATACACACGAACTGTATCCTTCTCGCAGACTCCTTGAAGCACAAGCTTCTCCTGAAACGGTATTGCATCCTTTATATGCTCCACTCTGTTTCCGCCGATATTTTCCTCCGGCTCATCGCCTTCAAAAACTTCCTCTCTCGTATACAGCACTTCAAATTCAATGCTTCCACTCAGCCAGATATTCTCGCCTGACGCTTTTATCTCGTCAAGCTTTACCTGCCCGTTCTGACAAACCACTTTGGAAACATCAGGCTTATTGTCCTTTATGACATAATCCCTGTCGAAGCCAACCTGCGACATATCCTTTACCTTTTCTATGCATTGTCTGATTTTTTGTGTAATTAACTCCATAAAAAATACCCCACTTCAAATATGTATATAAAATACATATTCAAGATGGAGTAACTTTATGCAGATGCAAATATTTAAATTCATGATCATTATAATAAAGATGCAACATCTTTACTTCATGATACTAGCAAAGCTGCATCCTTATATCTTTTGTAATCACATCAGTGTAGGTGAAAGATAAGAGCTGTGGCGGATTCTGCTCAAACTCATCATCTATCAGAACCGTAAACACACTTGGGTATGCCTGCTGAATAACACCCTCCTGGATGTCAACCTTGTTGCGGCCAAGATCCTGCTGGATTTTTACCCTGTTGCCACACTGCTGGTGAATCGATGCTCTGACTTTTCTAATTTCTGTCTGTTCCATTTTAAGCCTCCTTATTGTGGATATGCCCACTGGCACATAACTATAGTCCTCATGGTAACCAGTATTGTAACGACGGTGTCATATATATGAAATCAATCTCTGTATAAATATAAAACAGGTCAAATTAATCAACAATTATATCAATCAATATATTTGAATATATAAATATGTCACCACAATATCTAGTAACTTTACTATAGCAAAGTATCGCAGTGATAGCAATAGGGCATTAGTACTGATTGTCAGTTTTTTCGCAACTTTTAACACAATTTACGAAATTTTCACTCAAACACAACAGGCATTTCACTCAATTCCGTCTTTATTACTATATACGGATAACTCGCCTGATTGCTGACCTTCTCGCCCTTATCTGGGGCTATCAGACGCGTATCAAAATACATTGCCTTATCCTTAACATAAAACTGGTTAACCGTAATACTGTAGCCACCTGTCTCCTTTGTGCCAAAGCCTTCCGCTATGTATAAATATTCATCATCCTTGTACGTCAGCTTCATCGCCTTTGCCTTGTTTTCATTTATCTGCTTTTTAAACTCCTCCGGGATTTCATCCCCGCAGATCACCGTGTACTCAACCATCCTGTCACTCTCCGTGCCTGAAATATTTGCGCGGCAGCCCGAAATCACTGTCGTTTCCAATATAACAAGCACACCTGCAGCCATCACCAGAAATTTCCTCAATTTTTCTGACATTTTTTCCTCTCTTTCTTATCATATCGCTTATGATATGATATAATATCAGTAATTATTCGAAACCACCTTTAGAACCAAAAAGCTGTTGCTTACATGCAAGCATGACGCATCAGCTTTTTTATTCTCAATGGTTCTGAATAGTTACATTACATTTTATATTATGAAAAAGAGAGGTCAAATATGCGTTCAGTTTTAATCGTAATATTCGTATTTTTCTATCTGTTGCTCGGTCTTCCGGTGCTCGGAGCCATGTGGATAATACACAAATTTGCCCCGGCATGGGCCGATATGGCACAGCTTCGCCTGGTACAGTGGGCTTTCCGTGTCATCATATTCCTAAGCGGAGCAGACATTGAATTTATAGGGGAGGAAAATGTGCCAAAGGACGAGGCTGTACTATATATAGGAAATCACCGTAGTTTCTTTGACATCATAATCACCTACTCCAGATGTCCACGCCTGACCGGCTACATCTCAAAGCAGAGCATCACAAAAATACCGGTACTGGGTCTCTGGATGAAGCGCCTGCACTGCCTGTTTTTGGACCGGGATGACATCAAGCAGGGACTAAAGGTTGTGCTTGCAGCCATAGATCAGGTCAAATCCGGCATCAGTATATGTGTATTTCCTGAGGGCACACGCTGCAAAAACAAAGATGACCTGACAGATGTACAGTCTTTCAAAGAAGGTACTTTCAAGATTGCCACAAAGAGCAAATGCAAGATAGTGCCAATGGCAATCATGGGAACAAATGAAATATTCGAGGATCACCTTCCATGGGTCAAAAAGAGGCATGTGGTTATCCGATACGGCACTCCTATTGATCCGGCAGCACTCAGTAAAGAGGAACAAAAGCATCTCGGAGCTCATTGCAGAGAAGTGATTGTAGATATGCTTCATGAAATGGTATAGCTGAAAAAACCGCCCAGTCGGGCGGTTTTTCATATTTCTTCTTCAAATTCCTTTAAACTATTAAATTTTTATTCTCATCAACTATTTTTTACTTCAAAACAAGCACCGAATACGCCGGCAGCTTTGCCGTTCCATCCTTATATGACGGTGCTTTCTTTGTAGTCTGAAGCATTGCAACAGCATCATTTACTCCAAGCGATGACACATCCACACTTGCTTCATCCTTTGATGGATTAAATATAAGCACTGCTTTCTCACCATTGTACTCTCTTGTGAATATACACACATTATCATTTGACAGATCCTTTTCAAAGGTATTTGTACCTCGTGCTATCTCCGGGAAAGCATTTCTTATTGATATTGTCTGCTTCACAAAGTTGTAAATAGAGTATGGATCCTCCATCTGCTTATCAAGGGTATCATATGTCTGCTCGGTTTCTTCTGCATTCTGAGGTCCCACACACATTCCCTTAGCTTTTGAATCCCCGCTCCATCTCATGGCAAGACGCTTCGTCTCATCATTGGCTGTACCTCTCATGCCGATTTCCTCTCCATAATACAGAAAAGCATTTCCGGGCATAAGAAGATTCATAGCCTGTGCCATCTTGGTTTTCTCCTCGGCATTATCTCCGTTGTAGTATCCTGCGCTGCGTCCCATATCATGATTTGTATAGAACGGTGCATCAATGTATGAGTCTGTATACTTCTTTATCTCATTTTCCACATCAACCAAAGCATTGCCGTATGTGCTGGCACCATGATTTGCTGCACCATTTAACACCTTTCCAATATATCCATCCTGCTGTGAAAAATCAAAGTTGAACATACTGTCAATTCCACTCTTATAGTACTTCGCATACTCTCTGTATGTAGTCCAGCCCTCACCAACCATATAAGCATCGGCCTTTTTGCTCTTCACATTGTTTACAAGCCATGTGAGGTCATCTATAGTCTCAGTCTGGTTATTATTATTGTAATAAATCACAGCATCCAGTCTGAAGCCATCCACGCCGCGGTCAAGCCAGAAGGATGTAACCTTGTCAATCTCCCCTCTTACAGCTTCGCTCTGCAGGTTAAGGTCAGGCATGCTGTCTACAAACTGTGACTCGTAATACCAATTCGTGCCCGGCAGCTGGTTGTAGCCTCCGGTATTGGTTTTGCTAAAATTATAGTAATCAACATAAGGACATTCCGAAGAATCCGGCTCTGCCCCATCAGGAAGCGACTTGATATAATCAGCAGCCGCCTTAAACCACGGATGCTCGTTAGATGTGTGATTTATTACAAAGTCAATAATCACATTGATGTTTCTCTTGTGACACTCCGTAATAAGCGCATCAAAATCATCCAGAGTACCATACTGCTTGTCAATATTCATATAATCCGTAATATCATACTTGTGGTATGAAGGAGAAGGCATAATAGGCATCATCCAGATTTCATTGCAGCCAAGTCCCTCGATATAGTCAAGCTTCTCTGTAAGTCCCTTTAAATCCCCAATGCCGTCACCGTCACTGTCAAAAAAGCTGTATACGAACACCTCATAGCAGGTCCTGTAATTGTCCTGAATCACATTAGGATCATTTTTCGCATTCATCTGCTCCATAGCAGAAGGCTTGTACTCCTTCTTTGCTGCCGTCTCGGTATTCTTTCCACCCGCAGCACACCCCGCAAGCATCGACACCGCCATAGCTGCCGTCAATGCCACAGCAGTCAACCTGCCCGCCAATCTATTCACAGCCCTGCCGACCATATTGCGGCCGCCTATTTTATTATTAATCATACGCACTCCTTTTCTTAACTAAATTCTGAGCAAATTTGTATCTATAAAATCACTACACATATTCGCTAAAATATACGATTCTCGTGCTTTTTCCACACTCCATTTCAATACGCACTGAACAATCGTCCACCGGATATTTTGCGACGCTGCAACGCAGCCAGCATTACTCATAAGTATGTAGTTAACTCAATTCTCACATCTTCCACAAAGTAGCAACAAACTTAGCACACGGTACCCTCCGGCCGGAGGGTACACAGTGTGTTCCGAAGAAAAATATGAACTGCCACGGGGTACCATGCCCCACAAACAAGCCACACACCTCATCTCTCCAAATCCAAGCAGCGAAGAAAACCCGTGGCTGACTTCATATTTTCCTGAGGAATATACTGTGTGCCACACCGGCACCACACAACCTGAAAGTGCTAAGTTTGCCACACACCCCCAAAGTTTGCCACAACCCAATATAAACCAAAAGCCGCCGCACAAAAGTGCAGCGGCCCAAATAAAACCAAATTAGCCTTTGACAGCTCCTGTAAGTCCATCCACGTAGAATCTCTGCATGATGATGAAAAGTATTGAGATAGGTATTGATACAACAACTGCAGCAGCAGCCCATCTTGTGAACCATCCGTTTATAAACTCTTTCTCAAGCATGTTGTAAAGGAGAAGAGATACTGTCCAATACTTGTCGTTTGGACCAACGATAACCCTTACAAATACGAAATCAAGCCATGGAGCAAGGAATGCTGTAAGTACTGTATATACTACGATTGGCTTACTGAGTGGCAGGATAACCTTGTAAAATACCTGGAACTGTGTACATCCGTCAAGGATAGCCGCCTCAGTAAGAGACTTAGGCACAGTATCAAAGAATCCCTTTGCGATATAGAAGCCTGTTCCTGCTCCTGCTGAGTAAATCAGAATCAATGAAATTCGAAGCATACTGCCATCTGTAAGTCCGATAGCCTTTAAGATAAAGTATACTGCAACCATTGACATGAAGGCTGGGAACAATCCAAGAATCATAGCCAGATTCATGAAAGGCTTACGCATCTTAAATCTCAGTCGTGACATACTATACGCAACAGAAAGTACAAATACTGTTGAAATGATACATGAGATCACTGAAATAAACAGTGTATTAAAAAATGCTCTCGGGAAGTTCAACAGTGTAGTCTCTGTGAACAGCCTTGTATAGTTGCTAAATGTAAGGCCATGTGGGAAGAAGTACTTTGTATAAGCACCACTCTCAGCTCTAAAGCTTGTCATAATAATCCAGAAAATTGGGAACAGCCATACTACAGCAAGTATTCCAAGAATGATATGAACAAGGGAATTCTTTGCTACTTTCTTAGCACGTCCGGCAGACATAGGTTTTTTTGCTTTTGCTACACTACTCATTACATGAATCCCTCCTCATCCTTGTATGATTTTGTATTTCTGTATGTAACAAGCGCTACGATAGAAAGTACAATGAATGTGAGGATACCGATAACGGCACCGATATTGTACTCCTGATTATCAATAGTCAGCTTGTACAACCATGTAACCAGAAGGTCCGTCTTTCCTGCACTGTCTCCGACAGGTGTAGGCTTTCCTGCTGATAACAGGTAGATAACGTTGAAGTTGTTGATATTTCCGGTAAACTGTGTGATGATATATGGTCCCATGATAAACATGATATATGGGAGTGTGATCTTAAAGAAGATCTGTGCTGCGTTTGCACCATCAATCTTTGCAGCCTCATAAAGCTCTGAAGGCACATTCTGTAATACACCTGTAACCTGAAGCATGGTATACGGAATACCTACCCAGCAGTTGATGAGAATAACAGAAACTCTCGCCCACATAGTGTTGGTCCAGAATGGAAGCGGGTTATCAATCCAGCCCCACTCCAAAAGCAGGTTATTAACAGCACCCTGTGGCTGGAACATCTGTCTCATTACAAGGAGTGATACGAACTGCGGTACCGCAATTGAGATAACAAAGCATGTACGCCAGAAAGCCTTGCAATGTGTCTCTTTACGATTGATAACGATAGCAAGAATGAGTCCAAGGAAGTTACAAAGGAAGGTTGCAAATACAGCCCAGCAGATTGTCCATCCAAGTACTCTCCAGAATATCTTACCAAGCTTACCACCAAGTCCAAGCACCTGTCCGAATGAAGCGAAGCCTGTCCAGTCGAACAATACCAGATGATCACCCTTTACCGAATAATTTGTAAAGGCCATTGGAATCATGAACAGCAATGGTAAAACGGTAAAAACAAATATTCCCATAAGTGGGAGAAACATAAGTGTCTTATGTAGGTTTTTATCAAATAAATCCTTGACATCTTTGCCAAAAGAATTGATTTCTTTTCCAGCTTTTGAAAGGCATTCTGCCTTATATCCGCTCTTTAAATTCTCGCACCACATGTAAATAAATAATACTGTGATGGCAATTGTTATGACGCCATATAACAGTAATAATACTGACTGGTCGCCCGCAACATATTCATAAATCTGCTTCTGCTCATTAAATACCTCTTCCTGCTTTCTCCAGCCAAGTGAAGGCAGCATGGAAATGTAATAAGCACCAGCGCTAACCATATATGCTATATATGCAATCTCTATAGCAAGAAAAATCAGACCCTTTATAATCTGCTTATGAGCCATATTGGCAAGTCCCATTACGAGTGCCGATAGCTTAACTGTAGCTCCGCCTTTTGTGAGGGCATTGCCAACAGTATACGGAGTAGCAAATTCCGAAACTTTTTTCTTTTTGTTTGCTCCTAACATACTTTTCCTCCTGGCATGCATTATATATGCCAATCCTTTAAACTAATTTATTCCAAGATTCCGGCTACCCGGAACCTTGGAATCATAATCTGATCTACTTAATTATTTAAGAGAATCATTAAGCTGAGTATTGAAGTCCTCTGTCTTCTGAGCTGCATTGTCCTTTGTAATCTGACCTTCTGCACCGTTCTGGAAAGCATCACCGAATGGTGTAGCTGCATCCCAGTAACCTGACATATCAATGATAGGCTGTGCTACTGAACAATCAGATGAAACCTTAGCCATAGCTGCTGCTACTGGATCTGCTGCAACTTCCTCGTTTGTTGCAAGATCTTTGTTTACAGGAGCCTGTCCTCTTAACTTGAAGTGAGCAAGCTGTGCGTCCTCGCTGCCAAGGAATGCTGCAAGCTTAACTGCTACTTCCTGGTTCTTGCAGTTAGGGTTAACACCGATAGCCTTAGATCCTAAGAATGCCTTTAACTGGCAGTCTTTTCCACCAATATTGATTGTAGGAAGAGCTGCAACACCAACGTTCTCCTCACCAAGTGCCTCTTTAACTTTGTCATAGTTCCAGTTACCATTGAAGTAAGCGTTGATAGAACCATCTTTAAGTCCAGCAAGACCAAGTGATCCCTCATTGTTATCCATTACAAAGTTTGGATTTGCAAATAAATCTACGATGTAGTTTGTAACTGCTGTACCCTTATCTCCACTGAAGTCATATCCGGCAGCCTTGTCTGTTCCATCTCCAAAGATTGTACATCCGTTTGCTGCATAGAATGCATTGAGATACCAGCCATTATCAAATGGGAATGAAACCTTACCCTTTGTAAGCATTGTATCAAGGCTCTTTACATCATCCTCAGAGAAGACTCTCTTGTCATAGTACATGAACCATGTGTTTGATGTATAAGGAACTGCGTAGATGTCTCCATCATATGTAACTGTTGCAGCCATAGCCTCTGAGTTAGATGACTTAACATACTCTGCTGTATCTCCGCCTAACTTAGCAATAGCATTAGCCTTAATTAATGGCTCAAGCTGATCGTTTGCAAACATGTAAACATCAGCTGCTGCCTTAGGATCCTTTGTAACAACGTCCTTTGCATCACTCTCAGATGATGTAACATACTTGAACTCGATGTTGAAATCAGGATTTGCCTTAGCGAATGCCTCACACTCTGTCTTAAGCCAAGCGCCCTGTGCATCGTCTAAATCCTCTGCAGGTCCCATTACTGTAATGGTCTCCTTACCGCCGTCCTTCTTGTCGGCTTTCTCTGTTCCATTTCCTCCGTTGCCGCTTCCGCATCCAGCAAACATTGTTGCTACCATAGAAGCGCAAAGTAAAGATGCTAATACTTTCTTCTTCATATCTTCCTCTCCTTTTTGAATATAAAATGTAAAAAAGTATATATATAAATTGCCGTGCAACTTATATCAAATTAATTATCTGCGGTAAACCACCGCAATGTTTCTAATCCAGGCTATCTTTTCGTTGTCCAATCTGTGTGGCTTACTTGTCATGCGCCATCTCCAGTTATGTCCGACTGTCGAAGGATAATTCATCCTTGCCTCATTTCCAAGCTCTAATATATCCTGCATCTGGACTATCGCCAGCTCTGCGGTGCTGTGATACAGCTCCCTGATAAGAGCATTTGGAACCTGTGATTTATTTTCAATATTCAGATACTCATACAGATAAGCAAGCTCATAATCTGTCTTGTCACTGAATGAACCAACTATCGTCTCATTGTCATGTGTGCCAATATATGCAACTACATGTGAATCGGTATAATTGTGTGGCAGATATTCGTTTGTCGGATCACCATCAAAAGCAAACATCATGACCTTAGTTCCCATCCAGCCAGATTTTGCAAGGAGTTTTTTCACTCCCGGTAAAAGGCTTGCTGATGTATAATCATCAGCCACTACATTAACCCCTTCAAGCTCTTCGTTAATTGCATTGACAAGCCTGCGTCCCGGTCCCTTGAACCATTTCCCGGATAGGCTCTTATCCTGTCCGTACGGTACCGCATATGCTTTCACAATTCCTGCGAAATGATCAATCCTGACAATATCAAAAAGCTCTCTGCATACACGCATTCGCTTTCTCCACCATGAGAAGTTGTCCTCCTTCATGGCATTCCATTCATACATTGGATTGCCCCACACCTGTCCGCTCTCTGAATATTTATCAGGACCGGCAGCTGCAACATACTCTGGTGTATCGTTTGCGCTCATCATAAAGAGTTGTCTCTCTGCCCACACATCTACGCTGTCATATCCTACATAGAATGAGATATCGCCTATTATGTAGATGCCTTTTGAGTTAGCATAATTTTTTAAATCCTCCCATTGCTCGAAGAATTTATATTGACAGAACTTCCAAAAAGTAATTGTATTATAATTCTTTTTTTGGTACTTTTCAAGCGCAACCGTTTGCGTATTTCTATACTCGCTTGGCCACTCGCTCCAATTTTTGTATAAATTGTCAGTTTTCAGTGTCATAAATAGTGCATATTGTTCAAGCCACTCCGACTGTTTTTTTACAAAATCCTGAAACTCTTGTGCATTTGTATCAAATCTTTCAAACGCTTTTTGTAAAATCTTGCATCTGTTCTGATGCAATGCTGCATAATCAATTTCTGATTCGTCTGTGCCCCAGTTATACCCCAGGATCTCTTCCTTCTCTAACAACCCCTCATCTACCAGCTTATCTAAATCGATGAAATAGATATTGCCCGCACAGCCTGATGATGGCTGATATGGACTATCGCCAAATATGGTGGGGCCTACCGGAAGAACCTGCCAGTACTTCTGTTTCAAATCACCAAGGAGATCAACAAAATTGTAAGCCTCTCTCCCAAGAGTACCTATACCATATGGTGACGGCAGACTCGAGATTGAAAGAAGTATTCCGGAGCCTCTGAGATTTTCTTTGGCCTCCAAATTACCATTCCTCTTTCCTAAAACTTTCTATTTTTTTCGTATCTGAGATTATTTTATTTCCTATTGTCAGATTTGTCAATCTTTTTAGTGGTTTCAAACTCATTTTTGCCATTTTTCACGTAATTTACATTCATTTTTTGGTAGTTATTACCACAGTTTCAAAGATATTTTTCGAAAAATTTATTACAGAAAATATTGCCTATTTCTGATAGTAAATGTATAATTTAATTATCACATAAGAAAGGATAAATACTATGGCTACTATTAAGGATATTGCCGCCCGGCTGGGCGTATCAATCAGCACTGTTTCAAAGGGATTAAATGGTGCCAGCGATATAAGTGAGGAGCTTCGTCAGACAGTTTTAGACACTGCTGTCGAAATGGGCTACAGCACAAAGCGCTCCAGAAAGGTAGAAAACCGCAAGCTGGCTCTGTTTATTGAAAATATGAACTACGAGTCTATCGATGAGTTCGGATATGATGTAGTGCTTGGTTTCAAACAGAATGCTTTTAAGCACAAATGGGACGTGGACATCATCCCTGTCACACCTCAGCTTCAGGCAGAAGAAAAATACGATACATATATATTAAAGAATGGCTATTGTGGCGCATTTCTGGTAGGTTTTGCTCTTCACGATGAATGGATGCAGCAGCTCAAAAATACTACAATGCCTACCGTTTTGTTTGATAACTATATAGAAAACAATCCCAATGTAGCCTATGTAGGCACCGACAGCTACGAGGGCATTGACATGGCTGTAAAGCATCTGCACAATCTGGGCCATAAAAAGATTGCCTTTATCAATGGTTCTCTTTTTTCCTTGGTTTCGGATCAGCGTCAGGAAGCTTTTGAAAACTCTATGCGCGATGCAGGTCTTGAAATCTACCCGGAGCTCATGGGACACGGCTACTATATTCCTGAAACCGCACAATATTACGTTTCAAATTTTATTGCAGCAGGTGCCACCGCTATCCTCTGCGGAAGCGACGCTATAGCAAAGGGTGTTATCTCCGAGTGCCAGCTGCACGGCTTCAATGTGCCAAATGATATAAGTGTGGTCGGCTTTGACGATGTCAAGTTTGCCGCAGCCCTTACCCCTCCTCTTACCACTGTCAGACAGGAGTGTAATGATCTGGGCCGCTGTGCATATATTATATTGAATTCGCTCATTCACCATATTCCAATCAGCCGCACACAGCTACGTCCGAGGCTGATTGAAAGAGAATCTACTGCACGAGTTTCCACCGCACATGCTGCTGAGGAATAGCCTGCATATACACCACCTTCCAAAGGAGGCAAAATTGTTCAAACGCAAACATGTAACTACTTTAATTACATATTCGCTGGTATTTTTCAGTGCAATCTCCATGACAGCCTGTTCTTTTTCGGATGTCTCTTATCTATTTAAGAGTCCCGCACAAAAGCAGGCTATTCTGCACAAATCACCTGCGTTTTGGGAGGATACCACAAGTGTTAAAGGAAGCAGCAACCTGTCTATCCTGCACAATGTCGCCTTTGAGGGGCGGCCGTACAATGATACAAGACAGTTTGGTGATAACATCCTTATGGTAGGACAGGGCAGCTACAATAATTCCATCCTAGAGACCGATGATCAATCTGTTCAGTATTCATTTGATGTATATAATCCCTGGTCCAATGAAATCACGGCAAGTCTCACTCACGACAAAACCAACTGTGATGACTACATGATAAAAGGTGACCGACTCTGGCTCATCAATTCCGATGCCGGCAGGGCAACAATCTATGATAAGGATTTAAAGGAGATAAAAACCTGCAAATATAATCCTGAGGACTATGATGGCAATTGTGATACATCAGATTCTGATGATGGCGATGTGCCGAATCCCGGCAATTATTATGATGTCTCACAGATTGCCACCTCCGCTGACGGAAAATACGCTCTCGTGTCAGGTGTCACACCCGATACCTACAAATATGCAGTCTCAGATATAAGGATTGACGATAACACAGTGCTTTCAACCTACGAAGGACAAAGTTTTTCCATGTCATGTGTCGACTCAAAGGGCTTTGTAATCGAGGCAGATACTGCCAACAATATTTGGAACTATCATTCATCCGATGGAGAAAACAGCTTTTTTTCACTGCCGGATGTGGTGGATGTGACTTTGGCAGAGGATGGTGACATACTAATACGATGTCAGGATTTATCCTCGGACAACATCATCAGTTACTATAAATATTCACCCGCCACCGGTGTCAGTTCATCCTTTTCATACAACCTGGCAACACGAAGCACAGGCAAAATGTCCGACAGCCCATCCGACTCTGCGGCAGCCGATACCAAGACCTACTGTTCTGCCAACTCGGTATATCTGCCTGATGCAAACTGTGTGATGATGCTTTTGTACACAGCGCAGTGCAACCCGGAAATTCTCATCTGGTCACTCGACAAGGGCAAGAATGACAGCAAAGCCGAAATCACGTCATACAATGACTGTGATGCACTGCTACAGGCCTTGCGCGATGACGGCTCTTATGTATCCCCATATTCTGCCATAGACCCCTCTGACAGTACCGATGAAAATCAGGAGGCTATGGAGGAAGCCGGGAAGGATTCCGACTACAATACATACGGCGATGAGGTCACTCTGATACCTGACACCGCTTCATATGACTGGGGTGATTTATCCGACATAAATGCACGTATCACAGCGCTTGAACAGAAATACGGCTTTTCCATATATTTCGGGCCTGAAGTACCAAAGAGAATTGATTACTACGATATCCATCAATTCAAGAACAAGGATAAGCTGTCAGTCGCTCTGGATGCGCTTGAGGAAATACTTGGCTGTTTCCCTGATGACTTTTTCACACAGCTGTGTTATGGCGATATAAGAGGCATGCGAATCTATCTGTGCGGTGATATTTCATCAGGCCACTCAGATATGATAAATGAGCCAAGCGGATTCGTAAATATAATAAACAACCACAATGTGATGGTTCTAAACTGCAACTACAGCTGGGATTTCAGCTACACTGTAGGCCATGAGATTTCCCATCTGATTGACCAGAGGCTTACATTCATACACACCTACGATGGCAAGAGCGAGTTTTCTGAGGAGAAATGGAACAGCTTTAACCCTGACAGCTTCTCTTATGATGATAGCTACGCAAACTACAATCCGGATGATCCATCGAGCCACATATCCGGGTATTTCATTGATTCATATGGCATGACCTTTGCAACAGAGGACCGCTCTGAAATATTCGGAACCGCGATAGACGATTATATTAACGGCATTTATGATGATGCAAGATTCACAGATGATTCGCCGATACGAAACAAGCTGGACTACTACAGCAGATGTATCCGTGATGGCTTTGATACAAAGGACTGGCCTGATACGATGGCATGGGAGTCTGTACTTACCGCCACCGGGGCGCAGGCCGATTAAATGATAATTTCAGAATAACACAAAAACCTCAAGTCATACGACTTGAGGTTTTTTAATGGGCAGAGATGGATTCGAACCATCGAAGCAAGTTGCAGCAGATTTACAGTCTGTCCCCTTTGGCCACTCGGGAATCTGCCCATGTATTTAATTACGATACTTGCATAGTTTATCACAACAGATGTGATTATGCAAGCATATTTTATCGTAACCAAATTATTTTCTTTAATACGTGGATTGCGCGCCTGTGACGATACTTTGGTGGGGGATTGATGCCCTCGCTTTCGCTACGCTACGCTGCTAAGAGTCTGTAGGAATTATGCTTTTAATCTTTCTATGACAGACGAAACCGGCTTTTATGCGCCGTCCATGGCGCATAACGCCTTGCCCAGCCGTCCATGGCCGGGCATTTCTGCTCCTCTAAGCATAATTCTGACAGACTCTAAGCAACTTCTCTATGCGCTCCAGTAAGGGCATCAATCCCCCACCAAAGCACCATCCCGGGCACACAATCCCTTACTTTGTAGCTATAATATAGAAATTAAAAAAGACAGCCTGCGATCGGCTGCCTTTTAGGAGAAGGTATTTTTACTATGGGGTATAGCAAAAACTATATAATGTATTGGGGGGTTTTTACGGTTATTATAATATCACGGTTATAACGATAAGTGTTCACAAATTGCATAAAAATCGTAGTTTGTTTTTATGCAATTTGTATAGTACTTTAGTTATATTTAATATTTTTCATATAGTGATTCTGCACAAAAGTATAGTTATTTTTTAAATATTATGTCCAACTGTTGTTTTGCTGTCCTCGTCAAACAGTGCTTCAAACTCATCTCTTGTGATTTTCTCCTTCTCAAGAAGAAGTGCTGCACATCTGTCAAGCACATCGCGGTACTCTGCTATCATGCTCTTTGCCTTGTCGTACGACTCGTCGATGATACGCTTTACCTCGACATCGATTGCCGATGCTATGCCCTCGCTGTAGTTCTTTGCATGGGCGAGGTCTCGTCCGATGAAGACCTCCTCCTCATCATCAGCATAGCAGATAAGGCCGATATTGTCTGACATACCGTATTTGGTAACCATCTCGCGCGCAAGCTTTGTAGCCTGCTTGATGTCCTGTGATGCACCTGTTGTGATATCGTCAAACACAAGCTCCTCTGCGACACGACCGCCTAAGTCTACTACGATTTCCTGAAGCATACGTCCCTTTGTGTTGAACATCTCATCCTTCTCAGGCAGAGGCATGGTGTAGCCTGCTGCGCCTGCTCCTGTAGGGATGATTGAAACTGTGTATACAGGTCCCACATCCGGAAGCAGATGGAAAAGGATTGCATGTCCTGCCTCGTGGTAGGCTGTGATGCGCTTTTCCTTGTCAGAGATGATACGGCTCTTCTTCTCAGCTCCGATACCAACCTTGACGAAGGATTTTCTGATATCATCCTGTGTGATATATTCTCTGTTTTCGCCCGCTGCACGGATTGCTGCCTCATTCATCAGATTCTCAAGGTCTGCACCTGTGAAGCCTGCGGTAGTCTGTGCAATCTGCTTTAAGTCTACATCCTCTGCAAGAGGTTTTTTCTTGGCATGGACACCTAAAATTTCTTCTCTGCCGCCCACATCCGGTCTGCCTACTACAACCTTTCTGTCGAAACGTCCCGGACGCATGATAGCAGGGTCAAGTATATCCACACGGTTTGTGGCTGCCATGACGATAATGCCCTCATTGACACCAAAGCCATCCATCTCGACAAGCATCTGGTTCAATGTCTGCTCACGCTCGTCGTGTCCGCCGCCCATTCCTGTGCCACGGCGTCTGGCTACTGCATCAATCTCATCGATAAATACGATACAAGGCGCATTTTTCTTGGCATCCTCAAACAAATCTCTCACTCGTGAGGCTCCGACTCCGACGAACATCTCCACGAAATCAGATCCTGAAATGGTGAAAAACGGTACCCCTGCCTCTCCGGCTACTGCCTTGGCAAGGAGAGTCTTACCTGTTCCCGGAGGTCCTACAAGAAGGACACCCTTTGGGATTCTTGCTCCAAGTCTGGTGTATTTTCCCGGATCACGAAGGAAATCAACTATCTCTGCAATCTCCTCCTTTTCCTCCTTTAGGCCTGCTACATCGGAAAACTTGATATGGTTCTCCTCCTGTGTAGTGAGCTTCGCACGGTTCTTGCCGAAGTTCATCATCTTGCCACCGCCGCCCTGTGCTGCTGCGTTGTTGTTCATCACTGCAAAGAGTATGAACATGGCTCCGAATACCAAAAGATACGGAAGCAGTGTCATAATCCAGCTCTCAGCCGGAACATCCGCAACTGTATAGTCGGTGTACCCTGCTTTTGTCATGGTCTTTTCGATATTGTTTACATCTGATACATAAAGCACCTTTGATGTGCCATCCTTGAACTTCACCTCCAGACTTCCTGTCGGTATCTCCCTGTTTTGCACTACCTTTACGCTCTTCACCTGATTCTTGTCAAGATCCTTCTCGAACTGACTCTGTGTGTAAGAGTTTGATGTAGCCCCGGCGCTCAGCCAGTACCAGATGCAGATTACTGCAAATACAATGATAATGTATACGCCTATTCCGCGCATACCGCTTTTTTGTTTATTCAATTTACTTCTCCTTTTTATTTTATTTCGCCCTCGACGAAGCCGATGTAAGGCAGATTTCTGAACCTCTGATCATAGTCAAGGCCATAGCCTACCACAAACTTATCAGGAATCACAAAGCCCACGTAGTCTACATTTACATCATCAACCACACGGCGCTCAGGCTTGTCCAAAAGTGTACAGATTGTGAGACTCTTCGGGTTTCTTTTGGCAAGGAGCTTTGAAAGCCTGCTAAGAGTATTTCCCGAATCAATGATGTCTTCTATGATGATGACATTCTCTCCCTCGATAGAATGCTCAAGGTCCTTTTTAATCTTGACATCGCCTGATGACTCTGTGCCTGAGCCATAGCTGGATACCGACATGAAATCCATAGTCATAGGCAAATCAATTCTCTTTGCAAGCTCAGTGGTAAAGAATATTGAGCCCTTGAGTATGCAAATGAGATATACTGACTGTCCCCTGTATTTTTCTGTAATTTGCGCTCCAATCTCTGCAATACGCTTATTGAGCTGCTCCTCTGTCAGGTAAACCGAAATATCATATTTTTTTGAAAAATCCATTTTGTTTTCCTCCGTAAAATGTGATCTTAAGTACTTTTCCTGTCTGTGGTGTGACAAGTGCGCTGCAGCCGGATCTGTATCCGATAATGGCATGCACCAGTGATTCATGGGCTATAAGCCACAGCCCCGCTCTCTGCTGTGCAGGAATTTTATCACCTGTAAATACCTGCTTCAGCTTCTTATGATGGCCCTCGTCATCCACAATTATATAGTCACCGGCTTTTCTTGTTCTTATTTCAAAGCCTTTCTTCATCTTATCATAATCAAACCATTTCGTATATGGTTTTTTGGGAATTTCGTCCATTTTACCATTAAAATCTTGTATACAAAGTGTGACATATGAGCCATCTGCCGAAAGCTTTATGTTTTTTTGCTCTCCCGTGGCACTCAGTGCCTCAAGCTCTTTTTGCGTAATGTGAATTTCTTCTTTTTCATCGTCACACCTTCCGGTGAAGAGTATCACCTCGCCAAATGATTTTTCCGCAATAATTCCATATGGCAGATTGATTTTTCTGCCCGACTGCTGCCCTGCAAGCTTCACAAGTGCACCGATATGCGTGCTCGTGATGTCCTTGAGCCGCCCTGACGCCAGATGTATGCACTCGCGCGCCACTCCGCTTTTTAATGCCGGATGCAGACTCTCAAAACGACTGATTTCAAGTATCACCCTGCCTTCTTTTTGGGAAACCATGTTGTCACACGCCTCTTTTAGCTGCTGCTCGTAAAAATCATTCATCACCGCAAGCTGTCCTGCGCTCTCATTGATATGCTCAATCGCCCTGTCATTAATCTGCAAAAGCAGTGGAAACACATCATGGCGCAGCTTATTTCTGGAGTAGGCTGTGTCAGTGTTTGTGGCATCGGTGACAAAAGCCTGTCCGTTTTCCTTCAGATATTCCTCTATCTGTGCGCGTGTCGCTGATAAAAGCGGCCTAATATAGGTGACACCATTCTTCACGGAAACCGGATGCATGCCGGATAGACCCTTTGCTCCGCTTCCGCGAAGCATCTGAAAAAGAACTGTCTCTGCGTTGTCCTCCATATGGTGCGCAACCGCAACGACTACCTGCCTGCTGTCACCCTGCTTTTGGTCTGCTGCATAGGCAGTTTCGCAAGGATATCTGCCTTCCTCCTCTTCAAACGCCTCATAGCGCAATATCCTGGCGACTTCCTTTTCAAACACTTCATAGCGCAATATCCTGGCGGCCTCCTCCAGCCCGAGTCCATGACTTGCTGCATATTGCGGTACATCCACGGAATGCACATGGCACGGTATGTTAAGCCTCTCGCAGAGATCTGACGCAAACCTCGCATCCTCCCTGCTCTCGGCTCCTCTGATGCCATGCTCCACATGCACTGCCTCCAACGCAAAATCAAGCTCATCTGCGCACTGTCTTTTTATCTCATTTAAAAGCAGCAGAAGGCAGACTGAATCCGCACCGCCCGACAGCGCAACAAGCACCGTGCTGTGATTGTTTATCATCTTGTTTTCCAGAATATAATCTTTTGTCCGTCTAATCATTATTTTTCCCAGATTCCTATTGCAACTACAGTCATATCATCCATGGCGTATCCGCCTGTGTCAAGCAGCACCCTGTCCAGAATTTCCTGTGCCATAACGCCTGCATTGTCGCTTTTGACGCCTGCGATGATATCCATAAGCTTCCCCTGTCTGTCCTTTACATGCAGATATTCTAGCACACCATCCGTCACCATGACAAGGAAATCGCCACTTTGAAGTGTATTTTTTGAATGTTTGCTCTCCTGCGCGGCATCGACCCCCGCCGGGAGTGATTCAATTTCTATAACACTTACTTGTTTCCCTGATTTGATAAATGACGGTGCAGCGCCTGTTTTGGTCAGCTCAAGCTCACCTGTGTACATGTCTATTGTGGCAAAATCAACCGTGGAATAGGACTCCTCGCCCGCCGATATGACCATGGCAGAGTTCATCAGCTTTAGGGCACTTTCCCTGCTAAAACCGGCCTCCAAAAGCTTTTCAAGCAAATCCACCACCAGTGTGCTCTCGGCCTGCGCCTGCTTGCCCGAGCCCATGCCATCGGATACACATACATGATACATGCCATCATCCAGCTGAAACATGCTGCAGCTGTCGCCATTTGCCTGAGAGCCGGTCTTCTTTTTGGTCGCCACCCCCGAAAGTGCATAGAACTGATTCTCCTCGTAAAGCACAATAGATGTCCTCTCATCGGATATTATTGAAACTGTCCCATGTGCTTGCCTGAGCTTCACTCCCATGGCGCGTGAAACCGCCTGCACATATTTTGAAATTTCAATCCCACCATCTATCTTGGTGCAGACATCTGCCTTTATACATACCTGCTGCCTTGCGTTCTCATAAATATGGGCATCTTCCACCTGTATACCAGCCTCTTTTGTATATACATAAACTCTTGAAAGGCGCAGCCTTCTTTTTTTATCAATACATTTTTCAGCCCTGCACCAGCTCTCCATGAGCTCTGCCATAGCGTCAAGCTGTGCGGCTATGACGCGTCTGTTTTCCGTGAGACGCCTGTACCAGGCTTCATTTAGCTCAATACGGGCAAATGCCTCTGTGGCGGCTTCCACCATGCGCGTATAGTGCGGGCAGCCATCCACATATCTGTTTTGCACAATTTCCTCTGTTTTCATACGTTTGCGCACTGCATCAGCAAGCATTTTTATACTGTCGGAAATCGAAGTCCCGCTTGTCCAGCACACACTGCAGCCCTCACAGCATGCACAAAGTCGCCCTGTCACCTCAAGCTGTATTTTCTCACTCTCATCAGGGATTTTATCTGCCGTACATTTTACAGCCATGACGTTTGCAGTCGAAATAATGCCTGAAAGTCCTGAAACTGCTGTGGCAAATGCCTCCTCCCTGTCGGGCAGG
>ULST01000380.1_pt1 | contig 22873 bp, 19 predicted proteins | sample 1956951 | NCBI WGS metagenome assembly ULST01 (sample SAMEA4835716, study PRJEB28245) | human gut metagenome | biome: gut microbiome; material: fecal sample | place: Denmark | collected 2008 | reverse complement strand
GACGCTCTTGGCGCGGTTGATCTTGTTCTTGTAGATCACGGCGCCACGCTGGTAGAACGAGACCGAAGCGGTCGGAACGCTGTTGATGAGTTCATTCAGATAATGAGCAGCGGCATTGTAGTCGCGGTTGTCGCACGACTCCTTGAGGAAGTTGCTGTTCAGAATGTTCTTTTCGCGTTGTTCGGGCGTGTCTCCCCACTTCTCGTACTGCGGAGCGCTGAAGTCCTGAGCCAGAGCCGTCGCCCCTACGAATACAAGAGCAGCGGAAAGCAGAATTTTAACGTTTTTCATCGGTCAGAGATTAATTTTTGTATTTAATTTTATATGTTTTAGTGTCCGTCGGATGTACCGAAATCCAATGCAATTTACTGCCGGTTCTCCAAAAGTGCAAATTTTCGGGTCAAAAACTAATCGTATTTAGGCCGCAGGAACCAGTACTCGCCGTTCTCGCTGCCGGCAAAGAGCGTGAAGCCGATCGAGAATTTGAAATACTGCTGCCGCACCAGTCCGAGGCGTTCGGCCAAGTTGTAACCGCGGCGGCCGTATTCGACGCCGACGTCTATGGACGAGATGGCGAGGAACTTCACGGGCACGCCGACGCCCAGCGTCACGGCATACTGTCCCAGTTTGTCGCCGTTGTAGGTCTGGTTGTGGGTTCCGTAACGGAATCCGGCTCTGTAGGACCAGCGTTTCAGGAAATTGCGCACATCGTAGCGGTTGGGGGTGTACTCCACGCCGGCCTTGATCGTATGCGTATCGGTATACGCCACCGCAAAGGCGCTCCGGTCCGGTCCGCTGACGCCGGTGGATTCGGTCTGCCTGTTGCGGCCGCCCCAGTCCTGATAGACGTAATCCACCCCCATCGTCCACTTGGAGGTCTGGTAGAAGGCGCCCACCGAAAGCTGACGGGGCAATACGAGTGCCAAATGCGTCGTATCGCCCTTTACGCTGGAGTTGTAGAGGTCGCCCACATAGATATTTTTCGTCACCGTGGGATTGAGGTCGCCGCCGAAATCATAGGCGGCGCCCAGCGTCAGGGCGCGTTTCTGATTCAGGATGGCGTTCCACTGCACGCCGATCTGTCCCTTGATGCTCGAAATACTGTAGTTGTCGGTGCCTACCGTCGAAGAGTAGGAGCCGTCGCCCGTGATCGGGGTCGGGGTCATCACGAACGAACGGTCGATATCGCCCCAGTAATACTGCGCGGCGATACCCAGCGAGAAGTTCTTGAAAAGTTCCCAGCCGACGCCGAGTTTGACCTCCGTCACGTCGCCCTCGCCCTGATAGACGTACTGCGCGCGGCCGACGTTGCCCCATACGGGATCGGACGGATCGTAGTCATGGGTGTATTTGGTGCGGTAGCCTACCGAACTGTAAGGCGTGAGGCTGAAGCCCAGACCGAGCTTCTTGGCCAGCGGCAGCTGAAATGCGATGTCATGGAAGTTGAAGGTGTTGTAGGCCGTGCTTTTCGACATGCCGTCGACCTTCTGGGAGTTGTAGTAATTCTGGCCCTCCAGCCCGAAGTTGAAGAGGAAACTCTTCTGCGGCGCGGCGCTGAAAGCCGCCGGATTGAGCAGATTGACCACGCCCGAACTGCGCATGGCCACACCTACACCGCCCATCGAACGCATCGGCAGGGTGCCGGGCGTGTTCTGTTCGCCGATGCCGTACATCGTGGAGGGAGAGAATGCGTTAATACTGCTTGTCTGGGCCGCTGAGGCATAGGGAATCATCACGGCTGCAATGACAACCAGTTTAATTAAGGTGTTCTTCACTTGCATTGTACTCTAAAATTCTATTCAATCCGCAAAAAACCAGATTACAATTCGCAAATATCGTATTTTTAATTCGTTTAACAAAGAAATTCGCGTCTCCTCCGGTAAAAATTACGCATAAATCCTCTATTTGGCTGCGCATGCGGGCCGCATAACCCTCGATCTCGAACGCGATTCCGTTCATCACGCCCAGCTCGATGGCCTGCCGGGTGGTAAGCCCCGCAAGCTCTTCGCTTTCGGTAGCGGCGCACAAAGGCAGTTTGGCCGTATAGTCGTGCAGCGCCCTGAAACGGGTCTTCATGCCCGGCGATATGCACCCGCCGCGAAACGTTGCGTCGGCCGTCACCAGATCGATGGTCACCGCCGTACCGAAATCGACGATCAGCACGTTGCGGCCCGGATAAAGCACCGTGGCGCCGACCGCCGCGGCCAGCCGGTCGCGGCCCAGCGTTTCGGGCGTCAGGTAGGCGTTGCCGATGGGTACGGACGTCTGCGAAGAGAACTCCAGCAGATACTCCACGCGCGGCCGGAGCAGATCGGCCACTTCGTCCACTTCGCCGCGCGTCGAAGCCACGACGGCCCGGCGCACGGGCCATGCCGCGAACAGCTCTTCGAGCATCGACGGATGCAGCCGCTCCACGCAGCGCTGAAAAACGATCTCCCCCCGGTCGAAAACAGCGAGTTTCACAAGGGTGTTTCCGATATCTACTACTAAATTCAAAGCTGCTGCAACGTTTTATATGCGTCTTCAATGTCTTTGACATTCCTAACGGTCATCGCCAGACGATTATTGTGCTGTTTCAACACAAATCTGCCGGGATTCTGCGTGACCTTGCGGAGCAGGTCCATGAAAGTGTCGCTCTTGTAGTAGGGCGAGTCCTGCTCGCCGACGAAATGCACGATCATCAGCCCGTTCTTGACCTTCACGCGCTCCATGCCCAGCCGGATCGCCTCCCAGCGCAGGCGCACCACGTTGAGCAGCTCTTCGGTTTCACGTGGCAGAGGGCCGAAACGGTCCGCCAGACGCTCTCCGAAGGCCAGCAGCGCCTCCTCGTTCTTGGTCGAATCCAGCTCCCGGTAGAGCTTCAGGCGCTCGGCCTGCTGCGCCACATAGGAGTCGGGAAGACCGGCTTCGACCTCGATTTCGATATGCGCGTCGTCGATATAGCGCAGCTGCTCGACCACCTCCTGTTCCGAATCGTTCAGGCCCGCGACGTGCAGTCCCTCGGCGCGCAGTTCTGCGATCGCTTCGTTCATGATCTTCTGATAGGTCTCGAAACCGATATCGGCGATGAATCCGCTCTGCTCGGCTCCCAGCAGATTGCCCGCGCCGCGGATGTCGAGGTCCTGCATGGCGATATTGAAGCCCGATCCCAGATCGGAGAACTCCTCGATGGCCCGCAGGCGGCGGCGCGCATCGGACGACAGCAGTTCGTCGGGCGGCGAAAGCAGGTAGCAGTAGGCTTTCTGATTGCTGCGGCCCACACGTCCGCGCAGCTGGTGCAGGTCGCTCAGGCCGAAGTTCTGGGCGTTGTTCACGATGATCGTATTGGCGTTGGGAATGTCGATGCCGTTCTCGACGATGGTCGTGGCGACCAGCACGTCGAATTCCCCGTAGATAAAGTCCATGATCAGCCGCTCCAGCTTCTCGGCGGGCATCTTGCCGTGTCCCACGCCCACGCGGGCCTTGGGGCAGATGCGGGTGATAAGCCCCTGCATGGTCATCAGGTCCTCGACGCGGTTGTGGACGAAGTAGACCTGTCCGCCACGCGCGAGTTCCGTTTCGACGGCGTCGCGGATGATCTCCTCCGAGAAGACGTGCGATTCGGTGACAATCGGCTGCCGGTTGGGCGGCGGCGTCGAGATGACCGAAAGGTCGCGCGAACCCATGAGCGAGAATTGCAGCGTTCGCGGAATCGGCGTCGCCGTGAGAGTCAGCGTATCGACGTTGACCGCCAGCTGCGTCAGCTTCTCCTTGGCCGCCACGCCGAATTTCTGCTCCTCGTCGATAATCAGCAGCCCCAAATCGCGGAATACGATCTGTTTGCCCAGAATCTTGTGCGTGCCGATCAGGATGTCGATACGGCCCGCTTCGAGGTCGGCGCGGATCTGCGACACCTCTTTGGCCGTTTTGGTGCGGTTGAGATACTCGACCCGCACGGGGAAGTTGCGCAGACGCTCCGAAAACGAGCGGTAGTGTTGCAGGGCGAGAATCGTCGTCGGCACCAGCACGGCGACCTGCTTGCCGTCCACGGCCGCCTTGAACGCTGCGCGGATCGCCACCTCGGTCTTGCCGAAGCCCACGTCGCCGCAGACCAGCCGGTCCATCGGCTGGTCGGACTCCATGTCCTTCTTGACGGCCGCCACGGTCGTCTGCTGGTCGGGCGTGTCCTCCCACTGGAACGACGCCTCCAGCTCGTGCTGCAGATAGCTGTCGGGCGTAAATGCGAATCCCTTGCTGGCCTTGCGTTTGGCATAGAGGGCGATCAGTTCGCGCGAAATATCCTTGACGGCCTTCTTGGTGGCGTTCTTGAGCTTCTGCCATGCGCCGTTGCCCAGCTTGTAGACCTTCGGCGGCTCGCCGTCACCCGACTTGTAGCGCGAAATGCGATGGAGCGAATGGACGTTCACGAACAGCACGTCTCCGTCCTTGTAGACCAGCTTGATCGCCTCGTGCGCCTTGCCGTTTTCGTTGATCTTCACAAGCCCGTCGAAGCGGCCCACGCCGTGGTCGATATGCACCACATAGTCGCCCGGCCGCAGCTGGTTCAGCTCGGCGACGGTCATCTGTTCGTCGCGCCTGATCTCGCCGTTGATGCGGTAACGCTGGTAGCGGTCGAAAATCTGATGATCGGTATAGAGGCACAACTTCAGGTCGTTGTCCACGAAACCCTCGTGCAGCGTCACCGAAAGGGGCCGCACGACGGCCTGCCCGCGTCCGATCTGGTGAAAGATGTTTTCGAGACGCTCGACCTGCACCTTGTTTTCCGAGAGGATATAGGTCGTGTAGCCGCGCAGCGAATTGCGGATCATGTCGTCGGCCAGCATCTCGAAATTCTTGTTGAACTTAGGCTGGGGAGCCGTATCGAACTCTACGGCCGCCGTGGCGGGACGCTCCGGCAGGTTGTCGCGCAGGGCGAGCATCCGGCAGTTCGCCAAATCGCCGAGCAGTGCGTTACGGCTGGTCATCAGGCGGTCGATCTCCTCAGGACGTTCCATGTCGGCAAGCGTCTTGCGGCGGATATCGTTCACCCGACGCAGCACGTAATCGGCGTCGTAGAACCAATAGGCCGCCGCGTCGCCCGCAAACTGCACGAACGACACCTTCGCCGCCCCATCGCCGGCATTGAGGTTGGGAATGATCTCCACCCGGTCGAGTTTGTCGGCCGAGAGCTGGCTCGAAATGTTGAAACGGCGGATCGAGTCCACCTCGTCGCCGAAAAAGTCGATACGGTAGGGTTTGCTTTCCGAGAAGGAGAAGACGTCCACGATACCGCCGCGCACCGAATACTGGCCCGGCTCATAGACGAAATCGACGCGGGTGAAGTTCGCATCGACGAGCGCGTCCTCCAGCACGGCGATCGAGATACTGTCGCCGACTTTCACGGCGATCGTGTCCCGCCGGAGGGTTTCGGCGTCGGCGACCCGCTCGGCCAGCGCTTCGGGATAGGTGCAGACGATCAGATACCCTTTCGTGAAGCCCTTCACGGCGCTCATCGCCGCCGTGCGCTGCACCACGCCCTGCGCATCTTCGGCGCCGTAGGCCACCGAACGCTTGTAGGAGGAGGGGAAGAAATAGACCTGCTTCTCGTCCAGCAGGTTATAGAAGTCGTTCATCAGGTAGGCCGCAGCGTCGCGGTCCTCGGCGACGAAGACGTGTACGCCCCCGGTTTTCGCCGCAGCGGCAGCGGCATAGAACGAAAGAGCGCCGCCGACCAGCTCTTTCAGATGGACGGTTGCGCGCTCTTTCTTATATTCGCGGCACAGGCGGGGCAGGGCTTTCGACCCGGCGGCGAACTGCGCCAGCTGCTCGCGGGCAGTCATACGGTTACTTGTTTATCAGGTCGTTGTCCTTGCGGTCGTGGTAATGGACCTCGACGATACCGAGACTCTGGTCGGCGACGACATGCAGCCGCACCTTGTATTTCCACTGCCAGCGGCGGCGCAGCGACCAAAGGCCCTGCTTGAGGAAGGAGGCCACATAGGGGCTTACGACCAGCTTGATATATTTGTGACCGCGGTCATGCGTAAGGAACGAAATCTGGTTCTCGATCTTCTTGTCCAGCAGCACCGTCGGTTCGATCTTGCCCGATCCGTTGCAGGTCGGGCAGACGTCCGAAACCTCCTCCACGGCCACGGGACGCACCCGCTGGCGGGTGATCTGCATCAGGCCGAACTTGGTGAGCGGCAGGACCGTGTGCTTGGCCTTGTCGGTAGCCATCAGCTTCACCATTTCGTCGTAGAGCGCCTGCCGGTTCTGCGCCTTGCGCAGGTCGATGAAGTCAATGATGACGATGCCGCCCAAGTCGCGCAGACGCAGCTGGCGGGCGATTTCGGCCGCAGCGGCCAGATTGACGTCCATCGCCGTCTGCTCCTGATTGTCCTCGGCCTTGGTGCGGTTGCCCGAATTGACGTCGATGACGTTCATGGCCTCCGTATGCTCGATAATGAGGTAGGCGCCGCGGCGCAGCGAGACATATTTGGCGAAGAGCGACTTGATCTGCTTCGAGATGTCGAAGTTGTCGAAAATGGGCACGTTGCCGCGGTAGAGTTTGACGATCTTCTCCTTTTCGGGTTCGATCTGCCTGATATAACCGCGGATGTCGTTGTACATCGCCTCGTCGTCCACGGCGATCTGCGAGAACGAACCGTTCAGCGAGTCGCGGATGATCGTATTGGCGCGGTTCATCTCGCTCATCAGCTGGGCGGGAGCCGTGTTTTTCTTGATCGCCGCGCAGGTCTTGCGCCAGCGGTCGATCTGGGTCTGAATGTCGTGTTCGATATCCTCGTCCTTGGCCTCCATGGCCGCAGTGCGGATGATGACGCCGAAATTCTTGGGCAGCACGGCGGCGGCGATCCGCTTCAGGCGTTTCTTCTCGTCCACCGAACGGATCTTCTGCGACAGGAAGACCTTCGACGAGAAGGGCACCAGCACGACGTTGCGTCCGGCCAGCGAAATATCGGCCGTCAGACGGGGCCCCTTGGTCGAGATGGCCTCCTTGGCGATCTGCACCATGATGTTTTGGCCGACCTGCAGGTAGTCGCCGATCTTGCCCGACTTCTCCACGGGCGGTTCGAGCTTCATGCTCTCGACGCGCAGGCCCCGTTTGCCGGGCTGCTGCGAAGCGACGAGCTTCTGCAACGAAAGAAACTGACCGCCCAGATCGAGATAATGGATAAAGGCGTCCTTTTCGTGTCCTATATTGACGAATGCCGCATTGAGACCCGGCATGATCTTACGTACTTTTCCGAGGTAGATATCCCCGACGGCGAACCCGGTCTGACACCGCTCCTTGTTGAGTTCGACAAGGACCTTGTCCTCGCACAACGCGATGGAAATTTCGGTCGGGTTGACGTTTACAATTAATTCTCTGTTCATCTATATCGTGTGTCGCGCTCCGGAGACGAAGACGCGGAATACTGAAATCGGTTAGGCCGCTTTTTGGTCTGAAGTGGCGGCGAACTCCAAAGGATAAAAACCGTGCGGACCCGTCGTCCGGCACGCGGTCCGGGCGCGGAAAGGCCCCGGACTATTTTTTGCGGTTATCGTGGAGTCCGCCCCGAAACGCCCTCGGAAGAGGATCGGGAAAGGTTAGGACTCCCGGGAACGGCGGCTCCGCACCGAGTCCCATGCCCCGGAAGCAGGATGCCGTCACGAAAAACCGCTGAAAAATAGGTAAAGCTAAAAGAACTTGGGGTTCCTTTAGCTTTATCTATCGTTTAGCACTAAAGTGCTACCCTACTTTTTCTTGTGACGGTTCTTACGCAAACGTTTTTTGCGTTTGTGGGTAGCCATCTTGTGTCGCTTATGCTTCTTTCCGTTTGGCATAGTCCTTGATTTTTTGAGGTTCTTATTTATTTAAATTATTTCACCTTCGCCGCAAAGCTCTTGGCGGGCTTGAAAGCGGGAATGTTGTGTTCGGGAATGGTAATGGTCGTATTCTTCGAGATGTTGCGGGCAACCTTCTTGGCGCGCTTCTTTACGATGAAACTGCCGAAACCACGGAGATACACGTTGTTCTTGTTGGTCAGCGACGTCTTGATGCTATCCATGAAAGCCTCAACGATTGCCTGTACCTGCACCTTTTCAACTCCGGTGCTCTTAGCGATTTCGCTTACGATATCTGCCTTTGTCATTTCTATATAGTATTAAATTATTAAGTTCGTGTGAAGACATTCGGACTGCAAATATACGCTTTATTTACATTTTAGCCAACAAACCGCAGTTTTTTTTCATTATTTTTCCCGCAGTCCTCTACCTGCCACTGAAACAGTACGATAACAAATATCGGGCAAAACTCGCCCGAAAATTAAAATATTATGTGTCAGGCAATTATTCCCCGTCGGACTCCGTCGGACGGACGACACGGCAATCAATTATGGATCAGCAACATAGTCTCTAAGCGCCCAAAAGCACCCCGACCTTTTGGGAACAAAAATATACCCAAAACGCCATCCGGAATTCCGGCGTGCAGGGGCGGAAATCCCGCCCTGCACGCCGGCGCCGAAGCGGTTATATTCCGCGCCGGAAAATACGGGGACTCAATAAACGCCCGGTTTTTGCGTTTGATAATAAAATAACTAATTTTGCAAACTAAATTCCGCTAACGGTATGGTCAAAATACTCTGGGTGGACGACGAGGTCGAACTGCTGAAGCCCCACGTCCTGTTCCTCAAACAGAAGGGCTACGAAGTAGACACCTGCAACAACGGCTACGACGCGATCGACATGGCTTCCGAAGGGGCCTACGACCTGATAATCCTCGACGAAATGATGCCCGGTATGACGGGACTCGAAACGCTCCCCAAGATCAAGGAGGTGCGCCCCACCACGCCCGTCATCATGGTGACCAAGAGCGAGGAGGAGAACATCATGGACAAGGCCGTCGGCTCGAAGATCGCCGACTACCTCATCAAGCCCGTGAACCCCAATCAGGTGCTGCTCTCGATCAAGAAGAACGTCCACCAGCAGCAGCTCGTCACCGAGCAGACCACGGCCGACTACCGTTCGGAATTCGGACGCATCTCCTCGTCGCTGCAGATGGCCGAGACCTTCGGCGACTGGTGTTCGCTGTACCGCAAGCTGGCCAACTGGGAGGTCGATCTTTCGGAATCCACCGACCAGAGCATCAAGGAGGTGCTGACCTACCAGAAAACCGAGGCCAATCAGGAGTTCTGCAAGTTCGTGCGCCGCAACTACTACAACTGGATCAACAGGCGTTCGGAAGACACTCCCGTGATGTCGCACACGCTGATGCGCACCAACATCTTCCCGGTGGCGGACGAGAATCCGAAGACCACGCTGTTGCTGATCGACAACTTCCGCTACGACCAGTGGCGGTCGATCTCCTCGCTGCTGAGAGGCTATTACGACGTGGCGCAGGACGATTTCTACTGCGCCATCCTGCCCACGGCCACCCAATACGCCCGCAACGCCATATTCGCGGGCCTGATGCCGCTGGCCATCGACAAGCTGATGCCCAACAAATGGCTCAACGACAACGAGGAGGGCGGAAAGAACCAGTACGAGGAGGAGTTCCTCAAACGGCTGATGGCCCAGAACGGCAAGAACTGGAAATTCTCGTTCGACAAGCTCGTGCGCCCGGAACAGGGCCGCAAACTGGTGGACAATATACAAAAGGTGTACGACGCCGACTTCTCGGTCATCGTCTACAATTTCCTCGACATTCTCTCGCACGCGCGCACCGAAACCGACATCATCCGCGAACTCACCGAGGACGACGCGGCGTTCCGCTCGCTGACGCGCTCATGGTTCGAACATTCGGACCTCTACACCATCCTCAAACTCCTCTCGGAACGGGGACACACGGTGGTCATCACCTCCGACCACGGCACCATCCGCGTGGACAATCCGGTGAAGGTGACCGGCGACCGCGAGACTTCGGCCAACCTGCGCTACAAAACGGGCCGCAACTTGGCCTACAACTCCCGCGACGTCTACGAAGTGCTCAAGCCCGAAGACGTGCAGCTTCCGTCGAGCAACCTCACGTCGAGCTACATCTTCGCCTACAATTCGGATTTTCTGGTTTACAACAACGACGCGAACCGCCATATCCGCTACTACCGCAATACATTCCAGCACGGCGGCATCTCGATGGAAGAGATGATCGTGCCCTACATCGTCTTAAAACCCAAACAATAGATGAAAACCATCCATATCACCTCGCAGGACGACCTGCCGGACGTCGCCGAAGCGGTCATCGAAGCCCTCGGCCGCCGCACGGTAGTCGCCTTCCGCGGAGAAATGGGCGCCGGAAAAACGACGCTGATCCGCGAAATCGCCGCGCAGCTGGGCGCGACGGACACCGTAACCAGCCCCACGTTCGCCATCGTCAACCAGTACAAGGGCAAGGGCGGCCGCCGCATCCACCATTTCGACTTCTACCGCATCAACGACGTCCGCGAAGCTTACGACTTCGGCTACGAAGAGTATTTCTATTCGGGCGACCTCTGTTTGGTCGAATGGCCCGAAAAGATCGAGCAGCTGCTGCCCGACAACGTGATGACGGTACGCATCACCGTGGACAGCGACACGGCCCGCACGTTCGAGATCGACTGACACTCCGAGCCTGCACATACGTCCGGCAACACGCCCCGCTACACCGGGCAGGTTGCCGGGCGGTTCACGTTCCGCCCCCGGCGGCGGACAATTTGCCCGTCCCGCGAAAAATCACTACTTTTGCAGGCGGCAGGCTCCGGAAGGGATAAACTCCGGCCGGCCCTGCGCTGAAATCCGATTCACCCATTAAATACAACCATGCAGGAATACATCTCCAAACAGCAACAGATTTTGCGTCCCGCCGAACAGATTTACGCCGTCATCAGCCGTTTCGACAACCTGACGCCCGCCGTGGCAGACAAGGTCGAGGAGTGGCAGGCGACCGAAGACACCTGCTCGTTCAAAGCCAAAGGCTTCACCGTAAAGCTCCGCATGGAGGAGCGCGAAGCGCCCCGGCACGTCAAGATCGTCGCCGACGGCGGCGGAGTGCCGATGGACTTCGCATTCTGGATCCAGCTCCACAAGGTCTCGGACACCGACACCCGCATGCGGCTGGTGCTGCACATCGAGCTGAATATGATGATGAAAATGATGATCGGCGGCAAACTCCAAGGCGGACTGGATCAGATCGCCGAAGGCATCGCCAAGGCGATGAACGCCGCACCGCAATATTAACGCAGAGGCGGCACGGAATGCGGGACCGCATGCGATACGGCCCCCTGCCCACCGTCCCGCATCCGACCGGCCGTTCCGGTCGGACGCCAGAACAACCGACACGCGACCATGAAACCTACTGCATACCTGACAACCTTTTTGGGGCTTCCCGGAGCATCCGGCGAAAAACGGGCCGCGCGTAATTTCGACCTGACAAGCCGTTATTTCTACAACGTCTCCTCGGAAGAGAGCTCTTTTCAGACCATCGACGCCGAGACCACGGCCGACCTCGACCTCAACGCCGTATTCGAGCGCATCGACCGCACCGCCTCCAAACCGGGACAGCAATACCTGTACGCCCGTCTGAGGACCCTGCGCGGCACGGAAGAGGTGCAGGAGTTCGGTCGCAGGACGGATCATTTCGCCGGGAACACCGGACATGCCGAACAATGCGCGAAACACCTTTCGCGGCTCTCGGACGACGACGCCTACGACCTGCAAAACCTGATTTTCGACAAGCCGGAGCAGGTGCGCCGCATCGCTCTCGTCTACCTGCTCTCGGCCGCAGCCGTGCTGTCGCTGCTGCTGAGCTTTCTCTATCCGCTGCTGCTGTTGCTGTTCCTTGCCGTCTTCGCCGCGAACATGTATATCCATTACAGCAACAAGCTCAACATTTCGATCTATGCTTCGGCCGTGAAACAGTTGTCGCTGGCGCTGCGGACCGCCCGGCATCTCGCTGCCGAGGAGGTTCCCGGCACGGAGGAGGCCCTGAAGGTCATCCGTCAGGTCTCCGAGGTCGAACGGCGCAGCCGCGTGGTCGGCACGCAGGGCGACAGCGCCAACGAACTGGCCGCGGCCGTATGGCTGGTGCTCGAACTGCTGAAGGCGGCCTTCAACGTCGAGGTGATTCTCTTCCACCGCTTCACAGGCAGCATCATAGCGCGTCGCGACGCCATCCACGGACTGTTCCGGTTCATCGGAGAGACCGACGCCGCGATTTCGGCGGCACGCCTGCGCGGCGAAACGCCGACCTGCCGCCCGGAATTCACCGACGGGAAATACCTGCGGGCCGAGGAGGTCATACATCCGCTCATCGGAGACTGCGTCCCCAATACGCTGGAGCTGGACGGCACGGGATTGCTACTTACCGGTTCCAACATGTCGGGCAAGACCACGTTCATCCGCACGCTGGTGCTCAACGCCCTGCTGGCCGAGACGCTCGACATCTGCTTCGCCGAGGCATACACGGCCCCGTACATGAAGATTTACAGCTCGATCCGCATCTCGGACGACATCGCCGAAGGGACGAGCTATTACCTGCAGGAAGTGCTGACCGTCAAACGGTTCATCGACGCATCGCAGGAGCCGGCGCCGTGTCTGTTCGCCCTCGACGAACTTTTCAAGGGCACGAACACGACCGAACGCATCGCCGCAGGAAAAGCCGTGCTGGCGCACCTCAACCGGGGGCCGCATCTCGTGCTGGTATCGACGCACGACGTCGAGCTGGCGGACCTGCTCCGCAAAGACGGCTACGAACTGCACCACTTCCGCGAGGAGGTGATCGACGGGAAGCTGGTCTTCGACTACCAACTGCACACGGGTCCCCTCACCACCCGCAACGCCATCCGGATTCTGGAAATGTACGACTATCCGCGCGACCTGATCGCGGAAGCGTACGAGGTGCAGGAGAAACTGACGGAGAAATCGAACTGACGACACGAAAACGCGACTCCGGCTGGAGTCGTCCGTGCGACAAAATTACCCCTGCACCGGTTTGCGCTGCATGAAGCGGCGTTTGAGCCACCCGCGCACCGGTTCGTCGTACAGACGCAGGCACAACCACGCCAGCAGGATGCTGCCGCCGTAAACCAGCGCGCCGTACCCCAGTGCTTCGGGCCATGCGGGACGGGTATCGATCACCCACGCAGTATAAATATAGACGAACGGATAGTGCGTGATATACAGCGGATAGGAGATATCGCCCAAGAAACCGCAGACCTTTTTCGACACCCGGTCCGTGACTTTGCCGCCCGCGCCGGCCGCTACGACCAGCGGGAAGAGGACGATGATGCACACGGCGTCGTAGAGACCGTTCAGCCACAAGCGGTCCGTCCCCAGATGCGGCACGGCCAGCACGGCGACGACGCAGAGACTGCAAAGCCAGAAAGCGCCGCGCAGACGGATCAGCTTTCCGACGCGCGACAGCAGCAGTCCGGCGATAAACGGATAGGCCAGCCGCGTGAAACCTACGCCGAGCTGTTCGCCGTCGAGCGCCCAGCCGCCGATCATATCGCCCTGCGTCACGGCAAGACGCACCGTAAAGCATGCCGCGACAACGGCGAGCGCCCCCAGCAACAGTTTCGAAAGCCGCCGCAGGACAAGGGCATAGCAGATATTGGCGATATACTCGAAGAAAAGCGACCATGCGGGGCCGTCCAGCGGATAGGTCTCACTCCAGCCGCGAATGTCCATCGACGGCGGCACGGGAATCATCAGACACCCCAGCAGCAGGATCAGAAGCATGCGTCCGACCGGAACGCCGGCGATCATTTCGTAAGGTCCTCAGGCGCCGAAGGAGAACGCCGCAGCGCCGATCAGCATGCCCATCACTACCATGGGATGCAGGCGGATCAGACGGCGCTTGAAGAAATCGCGGTAGGTCATGCGTCCCCAGCGGTCGTCGTAGGCATAGCCGATGACGAAGCCCGAAAGGACGAAGAAGAAATCGACGGCCAGATAGCCGTGGTTGATGATCTGGTCGGCATGGCTCGCGGCATGCGCCTCGAAAAGATGAAAAGCCACGACGACCAGCGACGCGACGCCGCGCAGACCGTCGAGGATCGCATAATGGGGCTTCGAGTCGGGATAGGCGGAAGCGGAGATTGAAAGCATATGGATCAGCGTTTTTTATCGTCAGACAAGCAGGCTTCGAGCCGTTCGAGCACGGCTCGCACCGTGGGGAAACCCCCGGCGGCATGGGCCATCGCTTCGGCCGGAGTGCACCAGACGACCGTCTCGATCCCCTCTTCGGTCTGCGGTACGAGGTCGCCGCAGGCCACCGCGCGCAGTTCGTACCAATGGGTGCGTTTCAGCTCCCAACGCTCGGTCTTCGGGAAATAATAGGCGTGCCACGTCCGGCACAGCGGCCGCACCGGTTCGGCGCGGACACTCGTCTCCTCGGCGATTTCGCGCGCGGCGCACGCTTCGATGCGCTCGCCGCATTCGAGATGTCCCTTGGGCAGGTCCCAGCAGCCGTTGCGGCGCATCATCAGCCACTCGCCGCGGTCGTTCACCACCACGCCGCCCGCCGCTTCGATCTGCGTAAAATCGGCCGCAAAAGAGCGGAACGCCGCGTCGGGATCGGCAGAAACGACTGCGACGCAGTTGTGCGATTCGAGAATTTTCGTTACCTTCGCTCGTGATAGGTCCGCCGGATCTGCGGGCACGACGGCATAGCATTCGCCGCCGGGCGCGTCCGAAGTGAAAATCACGGATTTATCTGCAAAATATACGGTATGGTTCATGCCGATCGGATTTGAATGCAAAAATACGAATAAATAGAAGAAACCCGACCGAAAATGAAAAAATTACTCCTTTTTATGGCTATTGCAGCTACGGGACTGAGCGCATGCGACAGCAGGCGGCCGCAGTCCCTTACCATCGACAATGCCCTGACGGCCGATGAGATCGCCACAGGCATTCTCACCCCTGAGGTGATGTGGAAAATGAGCCGTGCAGGCTCCTCGTCGCTCTCGCCCGACGGGCGTACGCTCCTCTATGCGCAGACCGACTACAACATGGCCGAAAACCGCGGCGTGACGACCATCTGGGTCGAAGACCTTGCGACCAAGGCCGTGACGCGCCTGACCGACACCGCGTCGAACAACGCCGATCCCAAGTGGAGCGCCGACGGGGAGAAGATCTACTTCCTCTCGGACCGCAGCGGCTCGATGCAGGTATGGGAAATGACGCCCGCAGGCGGCAACGCCAGACAGCTCTCGGCATTCGACAAGGACGTCGAAGGCTTCGGCATCAGTCCCCGCGGCGACAAGGCGTGGTACGTACAGCGCGTCGAGGTCTGCGACCGCAAGTCGTCGGACGTCTACAAGGACATGGACAAATCGAAGGCCCGCATCTACGACGACCTGATGGCCCGCCACTGGAATTACTGGGACGAGGGTTCCTACCTGCATATCTTCGTCGGCGACTTCGGAGCCGAGGGGCTGAAGCCCGGCGTGGACATCATCGGCAAGGACGCCGCGTGGGACGCTCCGCTGGCGCCCTACTTCGACATGGCCGAAATCGCATGGAACAACGCCGGAACGATGCTGGCGTACACCTGCAAGCCGCTGACCGGCACCGAGTACGCCGTTTCGACCGATTCGGACATCTTCGTCTACGTCCTCGAAAACGGCGTGACGCAGAACATCTGCAAACCCGTAAACGTCAATACCGGCGAACCGATCGCGGACATGGCCACGATGGCGGGTTACGACAAATACCCCGTCTGGTCGCCCGACGACCGGCAGATCGCTTTCCTGTCGCAGCGCCGTGCCGGCAACGAGTCGGACAAGGCGCGCCTGTTCCTCTACGACTGCCAGACGGCCCAAATGCAGGACCTGACCGAGGATTTCGACTACAACGCCATGAACGTCGTCTGGAGCGGCAGCGACATGCTCTACTTCATCGCCCCGATCGAAGCCACGCACCAGATATGCCGCATCGCGCCTTCGGTCGGCGAAGTCGAAGTGGTGACCCGCGGCGACCACGACATCAACGCCTTCTCGATGGCGGGCGACAGGATCGCCGCCGAAATGTGTACGATCTCGATGGCCACGGAGTTCTTCGACGTGAATCCCGCCGACGGCACGCTGACGCAGATTTCGGCCATCAACAAACCCGTCTACGACAATATTAGAATGGGCGAGGTGCAGAAACGCTGGGTCAGGACCACCGACGGCAAACAGATGCTGACGTGGGTGATCCTGCCGCCCGACTTCGATCCCGCCAAGAAATACCCCACGCTGCTCTACTGTCAGGGCGGTCCGCAGAGCGCCGTTTCGCAGTTCTGGAGCTACCGCTGGAATTTCCAGCTGATGGCGGCGCAGGGTTACGTCGTCGTTGCGCCCAACCGCCGCGGCCTGCCCTCGTTCGGACAGGAGTGGCTCGACCAGATTTCGGGCGACTATTCGGGCCAGAACATCCGCGACTACCTCTCGGCCATCGACGACGTGGCGAAGGAACCTTGGGCCGACGAGAGCCGCATGGGATGCGTCGGCGCATCGTACGGCGGATATTCGGTCTATTTTCTCGCCGGATGCCACGAGAAACGGTTCAAAGCCTTCATCTCGCACTGCGGCATCTTCAACTTCGAGTCGATGTACGGCCAAACCGAGGAGCTGTTTTTCATCAACAACGATTACGGAGGTCCCTACTGGGATCGGTCGAATGAAGTCGCACAGCGCTCCTACGCCAATTCGCCGCACAAATTCGTCGAGAAATGGGACACGCCCATGCTGATCTTCACGGGCGAATACGACTTCCGCATCCCCTACACGCAGTCGCTCGAAGCGTTCACCGCCGCCCGCGTCCGCGGAATCCCGGCCCGTCTGGTGGAGTTCGAAAACGAAGCCCATCAGGTGTTCAAACCCCAGAACTCGCTCGTCTGGAACCGCGAGTTCTTCGGCTGGCTGAACAAATACGTAAAATAACCGTCCGAAAGGCTCGATATTGAAGGCCGTCCGAATCGTCGGACGGCCTTTATCGTTCGCCAAGCAAACCTTTTCGCTCTTTCTTAAACCATTTCAGCCCGTCCGCCGTCCGCCAAATCTACCGGTTCATTGGAAGAATCCGCCGGTTCGTTGAATTTATTTTCATCTTAGTCAGGACCTTCCTACATTTGCTTTCGACGCAATTAACAGATTTTGACTATGAAGAATGTAACCACCCACCGGGCGGGGAAGCTGTGCTATGTCACACCCCTGCTCGAACAGATCGACGTGCAGCCCGAAAAGGGATTTGCCAACTCCTTCCCCGGCGGCGGCGTAGAGCCGACCGGCGCAAGCTACGACGATTTCTATTTGGATAACGAATAAAAAACGGCGCAGCTATGAAAAACTTCCATAAAGCTCTGTCAATCCTCGCTGCGGCCGCACTGTTTGCGGGCTGCAGCAGTTACGACGAGACGAACGATCCGGCGCGCGCCGGCAATACGTCCGTAAAGCTCCTTGCCGATGTCGCCGACGACGCCGAAACCCGTGCCGGCATCTCCGTCGGGGAAAGCACATTTACCGGATATTGGGAAGAGAACGACGCTATGGGAATTCTTTTCACCGCCCCCGGCTCAACTCCCGAACTTCGGCCGTTCACCACCAACAACAACGACTTCGCATTCGAAGGAGAGCTGCCGGCGCAGAGCGGTGCGTGGCAATACATGGCTTTCTATCCCCATGCGACCGTAAACGGCACCAAAGCCAGCATTCCGTTCGGCAACCTGCGCACCCAAAGCGGCAACGCTTTCAACTGCGCCTCCGACGCGCTGGCGGCCCCCATCCTGAGTTTCGCCAATGCCGAACCGGGCAAAACCGACGAAGGCGATCCGGTCCGATTCACCCTCAACCGCCTGACCTCGATTCTCAATCTGGAGGTAAAAGGCGGAGACAATGCCGACAAGGTCCGCTACCTGCTGCTGACTTCGGAAAACGAAACCCAAACGCTCTCGGCCGCGAGCATCGACTTCGACATTTCAGACATGGGCTCCGGACTCGCATTCAGCCAAACCGCTCCGTCGAACCTCATCGCGCTGGGCTTCGAGCAGGGCACGGCTCCCGACGCCAACGACATCAACGCCTTCTTCAACATCATGCCGGGGAGCTACGACAAACTGACTGTAGACGTGATTACGGCACCCCGGATCGGTACGGTCGCCATCGAACGCGGGGCAGACAAACCGTTTGCCGCAGGCAAGCTCTACAAGCGCGCCGAAACGCCCGTCTTCGCTCCGCTCGAAGCTCCGTCGTTCGACTGGCCGGGGGACATGAGATCGACCAAGCGCACGAAATCACCGTGGACGACAACAACCAACTCACCTACTCCGCCGCCATCAACATCCATGTACCGGGAGGCATCGCCGGTCTGGAAGTCGATGTTTCGTCGCCCGTACTGAGCATGCTGGGCATTTCGAAACTCGACCTGTTCAACGATTCCGACGTCATCGAGGAAATCTCCTTCGCAGATCTCGGACTCAGCTGCCAGACCGAAATACAATATAAAAAAGAGTGCGTTTTCGACATCACGGCACTCGTGCCGATGATCCTCCTGCTGGGTCCCGACCCCGGCAGCGAACACGTCTTCGACGTCAAGGTGACCGATCTCGCGGGGCAGGTGACCGAGCAATCGCTGACCTTCACGGCCCCGGCGCTCGTGCGGGTAGATCAAACGGACCTTTGGAAAAACACCGCCTCGCTGACGATCAGCAATCAGTTCGCCGACGCCGGCAGCGTCGTGCCGGAGTACCGCATCAAAGGCGAAAGCGCATGGAACGCCGCCAGCGTCTCCGGGCCGAACGACGACGGCAGCCGCACGGCCCTGATCAGCCCCGACTGGACCACCGGCACCAACGAAGCGAGGCTGACGATCCATAGCGTCGATCCCAAGACCGGCATCTTCGCCCGCAAGAGCTACGAATACCGACTGCTCGCCGACGGCGCAACAGTCGCTTCGGGCGAATTCACGCCCAAAAACAACCTCGGCGACGTCATTCCCAATGCAGGCATGGAGAGCTGGAGCACGAAATCGATGAAAAAGATGTTCTCAGGCTCTGCCAACGCACCCTATCCGAACGCCTATATGACCAGTTCGGGAACCGACAAATTATGCACTCAGGCAACATATCCCGGCATGGTCGGTGATTATTGCGCGCAACTCGCCGCGAAGTATGCAGGCATCGCATTCGCTGCGGGCAACCTCTACACCGGAGATTTCGTGATGGACGGCACAGTCGGTTACGCACAATTCGGACAGCCGTACACCTATTCGGCACGTCCCGCCGCCCTCAAACTGAAATACGCCGCCGAGATAGGCGAAATCAACCGGGTCAAGAACGATCCGCCCGTAAGCACCGGCATCGACAAAGGACGCATCTTCGTCTGTATCGTCGAATGGAGCGACCGCCATGCGGTGCAATCGGGCACCACGGTGGACAAGACGACGTTCTGGGACCCCGAAACCGTATCGAGCCTGAACGAAGGCAAAATCATCGGCTACGGTCCCGCCTACATCACGGAGTCTCACACCGGCAGCATGAAGGATCTGGCGCTTCCGATCGTCTATTACGAAAAGACGGACACACCTCCGACGGGCAACTACACGCTGGTCATCTCGACCGCGACCAGCTATCTGGGCGACTACCTGACCGGATGCGACGCGAACAAACTCTGGGTAGACGATTTCGAGTGGGTATACTGATCTCCCGATAACAAACCCGAAGGCCCCGCGGCCTTCACCCCCGACCTCCCTGCGCCTGCAGGGAGGTTTTTTGTTGATTTCCACCGCCTTGCAATATTGCCGCAATCGATTCCGGTTCCACAAGGCAAACATGCCTTTTCGTGATGAAACACTGCCCGTTCATTGAATTTATTTTCAGATGATCCGCTTTCCGCCTATTTTTGTTAGGTCACTTTAAACTATTGCATACCATTTTAAACTATTGCATACCATGGGAATTGTATCAACCACGAAAGGGGGGGGGAAATACTCCGCCCCGATGATCGAGACGATTGAGGTCGCCGCGGAAAAAGGATTTGCCACGTCCGGAGACGTCCCTTCCTCCGACGGAATCAGCCCCCTGAGCTGCTACGACGATTTTTATTTGGGCGAAAACGAATAAAAAACCGGCAGACATGAAAAAACAAGTCTCTCTTTTAACGCTGACCGCAGCGCTTCTCCTCGGCGCATGCAGCACCTACGAGGACGTTCCCGCAACATCCGGCGACGGCGCAACTGCCGTCGGCTTTCTCGCCGATATCGCTCCCCGCGAACAAAGCCGCGCCGACATCAACGTCGATTTCGGCACCGGTCTTACCGGCACATGGAACGGCGAAGACAAACTCGGCGTCCTCGCCAACGACTTCTCGAAGCTCCTGCAATTTACGTACACCACAGACAGCAAGGCTTTTACAGGCTCGCTCACCGGCTCCGCAGGCACTTGGGCGTACCGCGCCTTCTACCCTCACAACGGAAACGCCACCGTTTCCGGCACGACCGTAACGGTTCCTTTCAGCGCCCTGCGCACCCAGAACGGTAACAAATACAACAGCGAATTCGACATCATGGCCGCCGACGCCATCACCCACAACAACGCCGAGCCGGGCAAAACGCCGGAAGGGAATGCCGTAAAGTTCAATCTTCACCGCATCACCTCGATCCTCGCGCTCAAACTGCAAGGCGGCGCTGCGTCGGAGAAAATAGCCTCCGTCATGCTGACGTCGAAAAAACCGATCGCCTCCGAAAAGCTGACCTTCACCGTTCCCTCGGACCCGAACGCCGCATACGATCCGTCGGCGATCAACCCGACGCTGGTCGCCAAAGACTCCCCCGCAATGGGTTCTCCCATCTCGATCAACTCGGAGCACATCACCGTCACCTACGCCGACGGCACGGCTCCTTCGGCCGATTACAGCGAAACCTTTTTCAACGTGCTCCCTGATGACAGCTACGGCGACCTGACCTTCTCGGCCTGCACCGACAAAGGCAACGCCGCAAGCTTCACGATCACCCGATCGACACCCGTCGTCGCCAACTGGGTCTACACGGTGGAGCGGACCGCATCATTCACCAAAGCCGCAGCCCCGACCGTCAAGTGGATCGGCCACGAAGACCTTACGACACCCGTCGAGCTGGCCGAAAGCGGCAACAGCGCCAATATCCGGGTCAGCGCACCGGGCGGCATCAAGTCGATGCAGGTGGATATCACTTCCGCCCCCTTGGCAACACTGCTTCCTACAGTCGGTCTTGCAGAATCCATGGATTTAACAAGTCCTGCCACGGAAGAGATGGCAAGCATGCTTGCCCAACTCGGCTTTCCGACTCCGGCACAACTGCTCAACCAGCAGCATGTGTATCTCCAGATCGGCGGTCTGATAGACATGCTCGCCCAGGTCTGCGCCGAGGCGACCGAAACGACGAACTCCGATTTCAAGTTCACCGTCACGGACAATGCCGGACAAAAAACAGTCATCACGCTGAAATACGTAAAAACAGTCGTCCCCGCCATTACTTACAACAACGACGCAGACCTTTGGGCCAATACAGCATCGTTTACGCTTTCAAATATTCCGGCCGATGCGACATCCGTTTCCGTGCAATACAGAATCAAAGGTCAGACCACATGGAACGACGCTAATGTTACAGCCAATGAAGACGGGTCCCGCACGGCCAAAATCAGCCCGACATGGACAGAGGGAACAAATGACGCAGGCCTTACCATATATACTGTCAATCCGGAAACCGGGATATTCGCAAAAAAGACATACGAATATCAGTTGAACATCGATGGTTCCATTATAAAATCGGGAGAATTTACTCCGGCGAATAACTCCGGCGATACGATCGAGAACGGCGATATGGAAGGCTGGAGCACCAAAGCAGCCCCGGACAATGCCTCGAAAACGATTCCCTACCCAAACGTATCGGGGAATACGTTCTGGGCAAGCGGCAATAATATGTATATGGCATCCGCAACGGGCGGAAAAGCGGCAAAACTATGTTTGCAAAATACAACCAAAGCAGGCAGAGGTGGTAACTCATGTGCCGAAATGTCTGCTCAGAAGATTTTAGGCGTATTCGCTGCAGGCAATTTATTCACAGGTGATTTTACGATGAAAGGCTCTGTAGGATATGCCCAATTCGGTCAAAAATACACATATTCAGCCCGCCCCGTTGCACTGAAATTGAAATACGCAGCAACAATAAACCCGATCGATAAAGTAGCAAACGACGCTCCGGCATCCAAAGGCGATATAGACAAAGCCCGCATTTTTGTTTGCATCATAGATTGGAATGCACGCCATAGCGTCCAATCCGGCACCTCAATAAATGCTAAGACATTTTGGGATCCTGCAACCAAATACAGCCAACCTGAAGGAGACATAATCGGATACGGGTCTTATTTTATCACGACAAGTACCGACGATACCATGCAGGAGCTAACTATCCCGATCAATTATTACAAAAAAACGGATATAGCTCCTAACCCCGAAGAGAAATATACCATGATCATATCATGCGCTACCAGCTACTTGGGCGACTATCTGACAGGTTCGTATACCAACAAACTCTGGGTAGACGATTTCGAGTGGGTATACTAATCCCCCGATAACAAACCCGAAGGCCCCGCGGCCTTCACCCCCGACCTCCCTGCGATTGCAGGGAGGTTCTTTTATTAGGCACCGCCCGCACCGCGAAAGAAGGGCGCGCAAGCCATTTCCCGGCTGCGGAAAGACATCCGAAGAGAGGAGAATCCGGTCCGTCGGAGTGCGGCGCGTCGAGTGTTCGTGATGAAAAATGCGCTGTTCGTTGAATTTATTTTACAAATCCGCGGCACATGCCTATTTTTGCATATTGTCAACAAAAGACTGCATCCATGCGAACAAAAAGCCAAACATCCCGACCCAAACAGACGCTTCGGGACGTTTCGTATAAAGGC
>ULST01020707.1_pt1 | contig 23023 bp, 29 predicted proteins | sample 1956951 | NCBI WGS metagenome assembly ULST01 (sample SAMEA4835716, study PRJEB28245) | human gut metagenome | biome: gut microbiome; material: fecal sample | place: Denmark | collected 2008 | reverse complement strand
GCCGCTAACGGTTTATTATCTATGATTCCGGGTATGTTTACCAGCCTTTTGGGTGGAAATAAGATGGATCCGAATCTAGTCGCGGCGTTGATGAACGGCCGTAACAACCAAGACCAGTTCGGAGGAGCCAATGGCTGGTGGTTGTGGATCATCGTCCTGTTCTGGTTGTGGGGCGGACGTGGCTTCGGGAATGGTTTTGGTGGTAATGGAAATGATTGTTGCGCTAACGGTCTTCCAGCTCAATTGAATAATGACTATGGTCGTGAGTTACTGATGCAGGCTATCCAAGGTAACAGAAGCGCTATCGATCAGATCTCTAACGCCCTCAACTGTTCTACCTCTCAATTACAAAACGCTATCTGTAACGTACAAGGCGCTATTGATAAGGTGGCCGGTCAGGTAGGTATGACTTCTCAGGCTGTTATTAACGCCGTACAGCAACAAGGATGTGAGATCGGTAACCAGATTAGCGCATGTTGCTGCAATTTACAAAGCGCTATGGCTAGTGGATTCAATAACATCCAACATTCGTTAGACACCGTAGGATGTAATATCCAGAACGCTATAACTCGCCAGGGATATGAGAATCAGTTGGCTATTACCGGTCAGACGAACGTATTGCAGAACAATTTGACTAACGGCTTCAATAACGTTATTCAATCCAACCAAGCCCAGACTCAGGCGTTGGCTGCTAAGATAGATCTTCAAACTCAAATCATCAATGACAAGTTCTGTCAACTTGAGATGCGTGAGATGCAGAATACTATCCAACAGCTTCGTGAGGAGAAACAGGCTTTGGCTACTTCCGCTATCACCCAACAACAGACACAGAACATCGTTAGTCAGTTAGCTCCAAAGGCTCCGATTCCGGCTTACGTCGTACAGAATCCGGGTTGCTGCTATACTCCTACCGTAAGGGTAGCTAACGAATGTGGATGCGCTTGCGGCACTACTAATGCCGTATTATAAGGAAGGGGGACAATATGGCTGATTTCAGAGGATATATGATCGGTTCATTCGCCTCCTCCCGTCTTGACAGGGGAGGCATCCCGGTAGTAACCACTACTGGAAAGGTATCTGACGCTTCTGCGGCCGAACCTACGGTTGATTTTGGCATCAATCCGTGTCAGTGGAACTCACTACCTCCAGAGGGGATATTGTTATGGAAGGTCCGTCATCCGGTGACGGAGACAGAGGCTAGTTATCCCGCCACGATCGTTCTTCCGTCTGGCTTATCCACTACCACTCCTGTTACGGTATCCAACGCTGGAGTTATCGTCAACAAGACACCTATAGTGGATAAGGTTGGGGCACATATGACAGGGCAGGATGTTACGACTCCCGTGGCTTCTGGTGATCCTATAGTAGGGGCCTACACCGAGCATCTTGTGTATTATAACAAATGCACTGGGGTATTTAGGATGTTAGGTCATACGGCTACGGCGGCTACCGCCCCTAGCGCATGAATTTACTAAGAAAGAACAGGGAGGGTAACCTCCCTCCCATTTAAAAAGATCGTTATTATGTTTAAGGATTTAAAGAAAGGATATCAGGTTTATACGTTGGATACCTCAGGGGTTCCTAAATTCTTTATGGGTACGGTGGTTAACGTCTCGGAGCCTAGGTTCGCCCAGTCCCAGTTAGGTCAGTATCAGCAGTTGCAAGATCGGGTCATGGATCTTACTATAGAGGTGGACGGGAAGTCCATGACATATGTAGTTCCAGAGAACCAGAACGTGGCTATGGCCAACGGCATTACGCTAGCCTGCTCCGTGGATCCGATAATGAACCATCTGAACGCCATGAAACGAACCAGTACGGATATCGTGAATAGCGTGGATAAGAATAAGGAGATTATAGAGGCGTGTGACAGTATCTTGGAGGATATCAATCCTACTTTCAAGCAGTCCAAGGATCAGGATCGGAAGATAAAGGGTCTTGAGGATCAGGTAGCGAAGATGGGAGAGTCTTTCGAGGAGCTTAAAAATTTGTTAATTAAAAAATTAGGTTAATATGAGAGTTATAGATTTAGGCAATGGCCAAGAGGAATATGATGATGAGATCTATGATCGAAGAGGCGGTAGAGGACGCTCCCGTCGTTCTGACGGCACGTACATGGGTTATGATGGCGGGGTATATGACCATTATGGCAAGGATCGTGACGGGATGATGGAGGAGCTGGAGCGTCGTGAGCGTGATCTCGAAAGACGCGAGAGGGAACTGGAGCGTAACGAGCGGGAGCTTGAGAAACGTCAAAGACATCATGAGCGGGAGGATGAGATGTACCGTAAGGGATGGTTTGGCGAGCGTGACATCCGTGACGAGTACGATGGTACGGAACCTTATATGCGTAGAGGTAGGAGAAGTCGTTACTACTGAGGAGCAGACGCTGATGACCCGGATTATAAGCGGTATATAGACACCCATGGATATCACTTTTCCAAGGAGTTGGCTAGGGATGCCGCCGATAAGATGCTTAACGCCGACGGATCCAAGAGAAGATGGACGATGGAGGATGCTAAGCAGATGTTCGATAAATGCGGGGCCAAGAAACCTGATAACGCCACTTGGGGAGATGTCCAATATCTGTTCGCTATGTTCTATAGCGACTACTTTCCTAAGGTATTGGACTGCGACCAGAAAATAGTCAAGGCTGTCTTGGCTTATCTGGAAGACCCTGACGCCCCTGAAGGGACGGCGTTCGTAAGGTATCTGGCGGTGCGGTGCTTCGTCGGTGACACAATCAAATGGAGTGAGATGATATAAGACTGATACAACGTTGGAGAACCCTGTCGGCGATAGAATACCGATGGGGTTTCTTTTTGTCAAGTATCTTATTATCGTTACATTTGTCAGGAGTAGGTCTTTTTGTTCATAGGTAGGGCGGGCGGGAATGAAAAAAAAGGATATCCTCACGGACACCCTTCCCCTTGGTTGAAAATCACTTAAAACATTATGAGTTACTACACCGCAAATATAGATAATTAAATACAAACTGCAATGGCTAAAGGACATTATTGGATAGAGCCTGTGGATCAGACGTTAAATGATTTCCAGTTTTATAAGGCTCGTATCGTGGGTGATCCTGAATATGACGAGAAGCATCATCGTGTTATATTAAGGACGGATAAGTATTTCCCGGTAGGAAGTATCTTCCATGTCCTTAATGATCCGGAGATGTTCGTTATAGAGAGGAAATTTAAGACATGGGGGAATAAGTATGTCATTAAGCCTTGTGAAGGTGAATGGGAATGGGAGTCTGTCCAAAAACTTAAAGACAAGGTTATTATATTCCGTACCGGGTTCCTGCATGGGGACGGTAGCTTTTAACACCTGCCCGTATCTACCCCCCCCTCGATTTCTTGGTGCTTATATATATGGTTATATTTGGGCAAAAATAATTATGATATGGCAGATTTTCAAGGTAAATATAATGGCGAGCAGATAGAGCAGCTTTTGGATAAGGCTAACGATATTGATCTTTCCAAATACGCTCTTAAGACGGATAACGCTCCTACCGCCACAAAATTACAGGCAGCTAGGACTATAGTGCTGTCCGGGGCTGTTAGCGGTAGTGTCTCATCGGACTTCGGAGACAACGTAACTATCTCCACGACATTGGCCAATTTTGATGCCTCTAAGATCACGTCCGGTACTATCGATATAGATAGGTTGCCTAAGGCGGTCTTAGAGAGAATGGTCGTGGTGGCTGACGATACGGCAAGGTTTAAGCTTACTACAGCCACGGCTCAGGTTGGGGACACGGTTAAGGTGACGGCCACGAATAAGATGTATCTGGTCAAGGATGATAGTAAGTTGAATACTGAGGCCGGTTACGAGCCTTATACGGCAAGTTCGGCGTCATCTGTGCCATGGTCTGGAGTGACCGGCAAACCTAGCACCTTCGCTCCACCTACGGCGGCGGCCTCCACCTTAGGTGGCGTAAAGGTAGGATACACGACTTCTGGCAAGAACTATAAGTTACAGGTTGACGCTTCTGGTAACGCTTTTGTTAATGTCCCATGGACAGATAATAATACGACCTATAATCAGGCCACGGCTGATACTTTAGGATTGGTTAAGATCGGTTATTCCTCTAGTGGGAAGAACTACGCCGTATCCTTGGACTCTAATGGGAAGATGTACGTGAACGTCCCGTGGACGGATACCAACACCACATATTCCAATATGGGGGCGGCTACCTCCTCCGCCGCGGGAAAGGCCGGTTTGGTTCCCGCCCCAGCCGCAGGTAAACAAGCTTCTTTTTTACGTGGTGATGGCACGTGGGTTGTCCCTACTAATACCACATACGCCAAGGCCAGTACATCGACCCTAGGGTTGGTAATGATCGGATATGCGGAGAATGGCAAGAATTATCCGGTAGAACTGGACGGTAGCGGAAAGATGTATGTCAATGTGCCTTGGACAGACACTAATACGACGTATGGTGTCGTAGGAGCTAATGGGACCACAGGTCTGGTAAAGAACGGGAGTACGGTAACTAGCGCTTCTGGCTATACCGCCTGTCCCATTGTCAGTGGTGTCCCTTATTATAAAGACACTAATACCACTTACGCCAATATGAAGGCAGCTACGGCTTCAGCGGCTGGTGCTGCGGGATTGGTCCCGGCTCCCGCAGCGGGGAAACAGACGTCTTTTCTTCGTGGCGATGGAACATGGGTCGTGCCTACCAATACCACGTACGGGTTGGCCTCCACTTCCGCCAACGGCTTATTGAGACAGCTTAATGGTAGCACCTCTAATTTTATGCGTGGAGATGGTACATGGGCTACCCCTCCTAACACGACATATGCCGTGGCCAACGAATCCACTAATGGATTGATGGCGGCCGCCGATAAGAAGACCATGAACAGGCTTATAGGGGTTAATACGGTCACGACATTAGCCAGCTTACCTATCTCTAAAAGAAGCATCACGGCCACGCTATCAGCGGCTACCACCCTATCCGTGGCGTCAGGTATGCAGATAGGAGAGGAGCTGATGATCAGGTGTGTCCCGTCTGCGGTCTTTACTCAAGCCATACCAAATTCAGGAGCTTATGTAAGCATGAGTGGTACTTCTATAACCACTACGGCTAACAAGCCTTTCGAGATAAATATCTGGTGTTACGCTTCAGGCAAGTATAGCATCGCTGTTAAAGAACAAGATTAAAGAATAGATTATGGCATATACATATATAAACAGGGAAATATATCCCAATATGTTGGTTTTAGACGAACCTCTTGATGATAATTATGCCAAGGGCAATAGTTATGATGACTACATTAATGGGAATCCTGCCCCATGGATAGAGCTAGGCGAGGAGCAATTGGCGTTCAAGGAAGCCAATCCTAAAGCCACGGTCAAGGAAATCATTGAGGCTAGGTTAGATGAGTCGAGGGTTCTTAACGAGGAGAAATCGGCTAAATATGAGGAGCTGAGATCTTATGAGACTGAAAATCTCCATGAGTTTTTCTTGGATGATAAAGATATTTATATTCCTGAATATAACAGACGTAATGCTTTGGCTGATGGGGCTATAGTCGGTAAGATAACGATTATGGGTCTGGAGTTCGATATGACGGGAGGCAAGATCTTGATCGGGATGATGGATAAGTACGATAACGATCTGACAACGGCGTTAGGGGACAAGCAAAAGCAGATCAGTCTAGCCACTACCGTAGAACAGGTGAGGGCTGTCGATGTTCAGTCCGGCTATCCTGATAAGGTAAGTGTTACCACGGCATACATCCAGCAACAGGCGAAGGAGAAGGACGCTTCTGATCCTCAAAAAGTAGCTGTCAAGTTCTCTAGGATGGTAGTTAATAATAAGGCCATATCTTTATCTTCTAACGAGAAATTGGATGTTAAGATCCTATTTCCTATATGGGGACAAGAAGGGGCGGAGTTCGGGTTATCCGTGGATACAGGATTTTGCCTTAGGGTAGTTAAGGAGGATACGGATATCCTTTATGAGGTTATACAACCACATACGTTATCAGCGGAATGGGAGCATGGACTCAGTACGGCCTCCTTATATAAGGTTGTTGACAAGGAGCATGCCGGGACTATAGGTGATCCTATCCCTTATTTCCCTCCTATGGAGATATTTAAGGATAAATATTACATTCAGAACGCTGACGTGTATAAATGCACAAGGGATAGTGGAACTCCTCTTAGTCATAATTTAAAGGACTTAGTAGGGTTGTATGTTGAGGTTGTACAGGGCTAGTCGTATCTACCCCCCCCCTATATTTGGCTTGTGATATGATACAAGTTATTTTTGGCATAGTAAAAGGACATTTTTTAAAAATTATTTGAATATGGCATCACAAAAATTTGGTTTCGTAACCATTGATCCGGTATCAGGATCAGGCAATATGGCTGTTAACATATCTGGTGATAAATACACTGGTCGTGTTCAGCGCACGCAAAATTTTACCGTCACGACTAACGGAGGCGTATCCAAGGCATTGATCGTTAATCAAGAGGCGGCTGTAGAGACTGTTACCGTTGATAGCCCCGCCGCTTCCGTCCCGAAGACAGGTGGTACGGTAACTATCACGGGTAAATCCAATAGTACTAAATTGACATTCGCCTCCACTCCGGCTGAGAGCAATGGTCTTGCCTTGACCTTGCCGCAGAATTATACGGCTGCTGGCAAGTCAACCGTCAATGGAGCTGTTATAGCGGATGACCCCGGAGCTACCGGTGAGTTCGTTTGGAGTATCTCTATCGCCGATGTCCCGGCTAACGTAACGGTAGAGGAGTTGGTAGCTAACTTGACCGTGACAGCTAATGGTGGTCAGAAAGCGCAGGTAACTATCACTCAAGCCGCTGGTGATTCTACTCTTGAACTTGACAAGGAGACGATCAACTTAGATGTTAACGGTACTGCTCAGACAGTTAACGTAACATCTAATGACGCATGGACTTGGGCACAAGCAGCGGCTAAAACTGTATTGAGGATGATGAGACGATAATCGTATTAATATCATGTGCTAGAACCCCGATCGACTAAAGCCGGTTGGGGTTCTCTTGTTTTATTATCTTTGTGGGTAGATGATAATTAAAAGACATAATTATGAGTGATTTGAATATTAATTGGAAGGACGGGGTAGGCGAGGTAACGGACCAGCCTCTGACCGTCAGCCCGGGGTCCGGGACCGGGGACGCCCCCGTTTCCTTTGGCTCGGTGATGAACAACGGTCTTGATCGGACTCTTGAGCTGGAGATAACAACTCCAAAAGGTGTTAAGAAGATACTTACAGTGAATCAGGAGGGATGCCGGCAGGCTTATATCACGAGTGACGGCAAACGATGGCTGACTAGCGACAATCGGGTGTATGGGGTTTTGAAAAGCGATGCTCCATGCGAATGCACGGGTGATTGCCCTTGATATTTTGTTTTTACGAATTTTGTAATTACATTTGTGGCGCATGTCCATCACCATGCTTTTCATCGCTAATTTATTATAAAGGGATACAGGTCTGTGATGGGATCGGTATCCATCTGTTTTTTAATATGGAGAAGATAGATGTTTTCGATGTTCAGATTCCTGATGGGAGACAAATCCGTTGTATATCGTATAATAAGGTTACTTATTTTGATCTTGACGATATATGTAAGTTATGTTTTGACTCATACGACCTACATGATGTGGCTGACACTAAGGTTATGAGCGAGTTCCTACACCGTGAGGGTGGTCGTTATTGGACTACGATAGATGGCGTAAGGCAGTTGTATCGTAGGATTGAGTGTAAGATGTGTTTTGAGGTAATAGAAAAATTAAGAGAGCTATGATATATTCTTTAAATGTGGAGGCATTCAAATTTCATCCATATGATATTGCGAATATCAATAAGGCTATAGAACGCTTTGGCATATCTGTTATAGATAAAAATGGATATTATTCCGTGGAGCGTGATGATACGCATATAATTATTAATGATGGGGATTTTATAGTCGTATCCCCTTCCGCTGATATATCCAGCTATTCAGGGTTGCCTGTTTATGAGTTTAAGGCATACACGAATGATCGTTTTATAAGACTTATGGAGATGAATAATCAACTTAAAGAATTAACTGATAAGATTTTTAATTATAATCCAAAGGAGGATCCACGTGATCCTATTTTTGGGAAACATAATATTAAAAAGAATGGGGAAAAGAAAATGGATAAGATAGTATATGAGTTTGATCCTAAGATATATCCGAGGAGCTTGTTCGTGATGAAAGGATGTGAGCCGAAGGATGTTATAGACAGGTTTACGACAAGGAATGGCTCTGAGTTCGAGATTGAGATAGAAGAGGGATCGGAACCAACCATGACTACTTTCCCTATGGTGAGATTTAAGGATACCGGTAAATACGGGGAACTGGTTGTCGTGTGGATAGATGACAAAGATGTCGATCTGTCTATGATCTCTCACGAGGCGTTTCATGTCTCTATGGATATTCTTAGCGAGTTAGGGGTCAAGTTTCATGCTGACAATCAAGAGCCTATATCTTATATGGTAGGGTGGTGTGCCAAATGCATATCGGATGTCGTGTCAGGGAAAAGTTGATAAGAATAATGATTATTTTTACTTAGGTAAAAAGCTCTTTAGGTATCTGGATTGAAAAACTGGGAGGATGTTCCTCCCGGTGGGAATCACATTTTATGTTTACACTTACAAGGTGTAGATCGTCTGTGTCCTTTAACGACGGTTATACTACCATCGCTCTTTGTACGTGGGTAAGGATGCACAGATACGATCTTTTTCCCCTTTTTTGTTTGGCCGGCATCTCAGACTGACATGCTGGCTACCGATTGGATGATATTATAATCATCTTCTCGCGTTTTGATATTAGCCCCCGCTCTTTTGTGGGGGCTTTTTATTTATCTTTGTAAAAACATGAAGTTATGTCGAGTTGCGTAATTAAAAGAAATAAGGAGGGTAAGATAACCCGTGTCTTGACCCCTTCCGGCGAGGTATCCACCTTGTTCGATAAGATAGCGGGTATAGCCGCCGTAAGTGACCTTAATAAGGCCGCTGAAGCTTATATGACTATTTATAACGATAAGTTTAGGTCTAAGTTCGGTGACTGGACGAAGTCCGTACCAAGGAATAAGGAGGCCGCCAGATCCATAAGTGCCAGACTTAACGCTAGCGAGTGGGGACAACTTATGTCAGCCAAGGTCTTGTCTGCCATAAGTGATATGGACGCCCCTGCGTTGGCCAGAAGCCTTGGGAATAGCGACAATGTAGTGGCTTATCTTACTTCCGGAGAGGTAGGTGAGGTCAGTGATATGGCGGTGGTAGATACATCCACGGTACAGGAGGTGGATTTGGATTCCATAAATGAGGATAATATTGGCGACACGATACTGAAAGAGGCGTCATGGGATGATATAAGGGCTATCAGGGAGAATATAGACATTAAGGAGACAGCCCGTATGTTATGGAAGGCCGTGGAAAGCGCTTTTACCGGGCAACGACCTAATATTAGGGTGAAAGGCGGAAGTATAGACGGGGAGATCATATTTTCTGGCAATGTCTTGCCGTTAAATAATATTGAGAATTATACTCCTCCATCTTCAAGATTGGTATATGATTCCGGTGAGCCTCGCCTGTTCTTTAGATCGGATGACGGCAAGATACACGAATCTTACGCCAACGCCATAAAAGGATCGTCCGGTGGGCGGGTCGAGGCCGGGTTCTTGGCCGGCAGTGTCGAGGAGAGCGACGTCCCGTCCGGTACGGCTGATATCTCCTTTGGCTCTTCCTCCATAACCCTTAATAACAGTGAGTCATTCATCCCGGTCCTTGGTATTAGCTCAAACTCAGATGTAAGCACTCGTGGAGGGTTTGTTAATTACCTTATCAAGAAAGGTATGTTGAGTGGGGAACGTATAAGGCTAGGGGATAGATATTATCTTACTGGAGCCGGCAATTCTGATGGTCTTAAGATCTATAACGCTATGGATGCCTTCTCTAGTCTTAGAAATAGATTTGGAAGTCAGTCCTCCGAAATGAACGTATTGGGTTCTATGGGTTTTGATACGGAGGTAAGTAATGATCTTGATCTTATCACTACGTCCGGGGAGAAGGTTACGGTAAGCAGATCGGAGATCAAGGGTATGTTAAGGCAAGGTAAGTTTGAGGAGCTTAATAACAAGTATGATGGATTCATGGAACTAGCCTTGTCGTTGATGATGGAGGATAACGCTTTGTACGGAAGCAATGTCCGTGGGGTTATCGAGAACGAGAAGGCGGAGGATCTCCAGAATAGGACTGATATCACCAATATCTTATCCACGTTAGGTATCCGTGTGATGGGTATGTCTGAGTATATGGATAAGTATAAGATGCGTAATGGCGTGGATCCTTCGGCTAGGGCGTTATCTGACATGGCCAATGGGGTTATCGCCTTGGCTGAGGGGGCTACGGTAGAGGATCTCAATGAGGAGGTGGCTCATTTCTTGGTCGATACTTATCGTAACCAACAGGAGATTGACGAGGTGCTGGATTCTATTGTCGGCACGTCGTTATGGAATCAGTTCGCTGGTCGTTACTATGAGGTGTATGGGAAGGAATACCAAGGAGAGGAGCTGGATCGGATGGTGAAGCGGGAGATCCTAGGTAAGACGTTGGCCCAGCGGTTCGTGCCGGGCATGGAACAGGCGGTAGAGGATCTGACCTCGTCCGAGGACGCCCAGCTCTCCTTGTTTGGCAGGATGGTACGAGCTATACGTAATTTCTTCTCCAGCCAAAGATCGGATTTAAATAAGGTACTTGGCAGGATAAAGGAGTCGGCGTTAGCTGATGATCCAAGCGCCTTTGACGTGCTTCTGCTAAAGGATAGCGATCATCTCATGTACTCGTTATCGGACGTTGACGTGGCTAATAAGTTGATCAAGAACGGTAGGTCATTGGAAAGGCTATACACCAGATTGCAGAGGATGAGATCAAGCCAAAGCCAGAGGATCGGTGAGAGTATCTCCCTTCTTCGTGATATAGGCGAGAAGGTGAGACAAGTCGGGGGTGAGCTTAATAAAAACAACAACCTGTTATCCACCAAGAGTGTCATAGCGACCGCCAAGGCTGAGGTGGAGTATTTGGTCACTGTTGCCAGTAGCTTGCGTAAAAGCGACAAGGGATTGGATTATGAGACGATACAGGTTATCGATAACGTATATGGGGAGATAGTACCGTTAATTAGGAATCTTCGTGGATTCGTCAATAATCAGGCGTCGGATTATTATGGCAACAACAAGGTTGGTATGGTAGAGGATATGGATGATATATTACGTATGGCTGAGACATCCATGTCCGATATAAACGCCCTTCGAAGTGATCGTAATGAGGACTGGCTGGATGGACAGCTTCGGATGTTTAATATCCCGGAAAGATATTGGAATGGGATAAAGAAGTTGATAAATAACATCCATAAGGATATCAATGTCATGTCCCGGTTTTTCGGGACGTTAGAACATAGCGGGAACGCTATCTTAGGCATGTTAGGGCAACGTCTTGCCAAGGCTTATAACGACGCTCATGTTGAGGGCGTGGCTAATATCAATAAGATGACGAAGATGATGAAAGAGCGTGGATGGGGGATAAAGGATAATGAGGATCTTATACAGAAGATAAACGGTAAGAACTCTGATTACCTTGATTCGTCCCGTGATTTCGCCAAATACGATTTACTGTATCGGACAGAGCAGGCGAAAGCTATTATTGATATATATGATCTTAAAAAGGTTACTGGTAAGACCGAGAAGCAGCTTATCGACATGTTTTTATCTGATAAGGGGCTTAAGGTCAAGACTCGTGATGATATCGTAGGGTATGATGGTGATAAACCTATTACAAAGGAGGTCAATCATATATTCAAGCCAAGTATCCAGAATTTTGATATCTCGGCCATGACATTCGAGGATCAGCAACGATATCTCGATGCGATAAATAGGTGGTTGGATGAGAATCGTGAGAAGCCTATGGTGCAGGCTTATTACGATAAGATCGAGAAAGTCAATAAGAAGGTCGAGGAAAGACTGGGTCGTAGGGTATCGCAAGCCACGTCCGATTTCATGACCCGTATCCGCAGGAGCAGGTATGTGGCTATGGATAAGTTCGTGAGGAACGGGAAGGTCGATTGGAAGGCGTTTCAATCCGATCCTATAGCTTGGAGATCTTATCTGGATATTTTACGTGACAGGGCTATAGCTAAGAGCGAGTGGTATTCCGATGGGACACCAAAGGAAGAGGGATCAGAGGCTCTGATGATGTCCGAGGAGATAAAGGTATGGGACGAGGCATGGGCCGAGGAGTTCGGGAATACTAACGAGGGTCGTAAGGCTTCCGCGGAATTCAAGGAGATACTTCGCGGGATAGAGCGGTCAGAGGGCGGTAAGGCGGCGTTCGAGTTCCTGCTGGCTGGCGGTCATCTTGGTTTCTCTAAGGATATGTGGGGATCCGAGGAGGGTGATTATTACGAGAATCTGGTTGATAAGATCACGGAGCAATCTGTATCATCATCAAGGATAGAGAAGGTAGAGGAGGCGATGGCAACAATAAATGAGATCAACGATCAGTTAAGACCTTTGCTTATTCAGTACCGGGACAGTACCAGATATGGCGAGTATGATTTCGATCGTCTTCGTGGGTCATCGTCATTAAGGAAGATAAACGAGCTATACGACCGTCTGGCCGAGGCCAAGAGTGTTATTAACGCCGCCGCTTCCGCTGAGGATATTGAGATGAATATGCCCGATACGGTGGAGAGTGGCGTTACAGATTCCTACCGTAATGCGTTAAGGGATGCCGTGACATACGACAAGGGTATGGATGAGATTAAGTTCGCCAAGGAGCATATGTCCGCCCGCTCCCGGAGTCAGGTGGATAGGATGGCCGCCAAGCTGTCCCGGAAGAACCCGTCATGGACGTTCATAGAGACATTGTTCTTAAGAAAGAAATACGGTCCTGATTTCAGTGATAAGCTGGCTAATGATATAGCTATGGGTAAGGCTAATAGTATACTTATCGAGTACGCCAGAACTCGGCTATATCCTTATATGAGAAAATACTCTCCCAAGGGATATTCTGATTTCGTTAGGAAGATAAATAACGGTACGTATAAGGTATCCGAGTTCTTTGATGCCATGGAAAATGGTATATCAAAGGAAGAGAGCGTATCCCGTTTCGGGTTTGATATTAATATGATTGACTTATCGATCAATAACCAGTGGCTAGAAGAGGCCGATGCCGAGAGTTCTTTCCGTAATCCTAATTATAATCCCGATCTGGGTTATGGGTATCATACGCCTAGGTTCGATAAGTACAAGAACGAGGCTTTCTTTAAGAAATACGGTATTACCAACGAAGGGGAGGAAGCTACGATCAATAAGGATAAGTGGGAGATGAGGAAGGAATTGCTTAACATAAGCCGTAAGGCTATGGAGGATTATGATGAGCGTTTCAGGAATATCTACCAGATACCACAGATATCCAAGGGCGGCGTGGAGAGGATGGTGCAGGCCGGTATCGATCCCAAGGCGGCCATCGGCAACGCCGTACGTGATATTGTTGGCGAGAGGGTTGATGATCCCATACATGGTCAAGGACAAGACTTAGGAGGGCTTGATGAGAACGATAACAAATATCGTATGATCCCCAAATACTATCTTAGTAAGTTGGAGAACGCCGATGACGTGTCCCATGACTTCGCCTACTCCTATTCCATGTTATCCTTACAGGCCACCGCTTACAAGTATAAGAGGGCGGCCTTGGATGATGTCATGGGATATAGGAACATGATGCTGGAGACGCAATACGACGGCGGTAAGAACCCAGAGGCGACGCATGCCTATAGGATGTTCCAAGATTGGGTTAACGCCAGTATCTATGACGTCAGGATAAACAATAAGCGGGCGGAATGGAATATAGGTAATTATAAGGTCGATCTTAATAAGCTGGCTCTTATGTTTACCAAATTCGTATCCAAATCCAACTTAGGCTTCTCCCCATTCGTCGCGGCTACCGGCGCCCTTACCGGGCAGGCCAACTTCCTTTTGGAGGGTATGGTAGGACAGTATATAAGCAAGGACTCCATGAAATACGCCTATGGGGAAGCCCAGAAGCAGTTAAGTACGTACGTGTCGGAGATCGGGGACATAAACCGTACCAACAAGCTATATGTCGTTGGAGAGGCCTTAGGCGTATTCAATGTCCGCAACCGTGTACGATCGGCGGCGTATAACAAGATCTGGAGAACCTTATTCCGGGACCTGCCGTTTAAGATGATGGAGGTTCTTAACTCCCCGTTGGACCCGCAGGTCATTATCTCGGTCATGGATGATACCCGCCTATACGAGGGTCAGTTTTGGTCATACTCCAATTTCAAGGAGATGATGATGAAGGACAGGAATATGTCCGCTAACGAGGCTAAACGCGATTGGGAGCGTTTAAGGGATTATTCTATGTGGAACATGGTAGATGTCAAGGACGGAAAGATCGTGGCTAAGAACGAGGCTAACAAGGATATTATAGACCGATATATACCCACCTTGTCCAGTAGGGTCAGGAGCATGGTGCAGATCTGTGACGGCGCCTTGAACGAGCAGAACCGGGTGGGGGCTAGCCGGAACGCTATCCTTAATATGGTGCTGCCTCACCGTGGATGGTTTATATTGGCCGTACAGCGGGCGTATAAGAAAGCCGGTTTCAATTTCCAAACCAACCAGTTTGAGGAAGGATATATGAGAACGTTATGGAGACTGGCCGGTAATGTCTATGGACCGATGTCCGAGGGCAGGATGGGAGAGGCATATGACGTGCTTAAGGAAGAGTATGATAAGCTTACCCCCTACGAGCAGATCAATATCAAGAGATCGATTATCAACATGGCGGTATTCGCTACGATGATGGCCATAGGACGGGCTTTGATGGGATATAGGGAGGATAATGAGGATAGCTGGTTCGGGCAGTTCATTACCTACATCGGGTTCAGGACGATCAATGAGATCGCCTCCCAGACATCCCCGTTCATGGAGCTTAACGCCATAGACATGCTACAGGATCCGTTGGTCACCGCCCGGAAGTTAGGCGACCTCACCGATCCTCGAAACTGGGATCCGTTCGCTACCGTCCAGACCGGCGTATATAAGGGCGAGAGCAAACTATGGAGGCAGCTCATGAAGTTCTCGTTTGGTAAGCAATGGTATAATATCAAGACGGCTAGGGATATTAAGCAGACATCCGACTACTGGCTGATGACCAACGGCATGACGATGGGATTCTTCTTAGGAGGTAGGGATAAGGACGAGTCCGGTGAGGACGCTAATTGGTACTTTGACAGGGGAAGATAACCGATATAGTATGACAAAAAAAATAGCCAGTAGATTGCTTAAAACAATCATATTGGCTATTTTTGTATTCCCATCTATCCATCCCGGACGGATGGGAATAAACAATTATCAACTATGAATGCAAATGTAAGCATTTATCAGGATTCCGTGAAGGATAGTAGTGGAATTTTGACGTCCGAATCCAACGAAATAGGGTCTTTGAAAATTATCATGCCTGATAAATTGAATCAGTTGACAGCTCGATCGTCCTACATATGCCATATAGACGATTTCGTTAAAGGGAATAAAGATTATTATGGATTTGATATACAATCTGATAGAGAAATGGAATATGATTATGAACTAATCATAAACAAAATAAAACATATCAATAACAATACTGGTAAACATGAATATATATCAATATTTAATAATTTCCCTGTATTAGGTTTTATGTTATGTCAGATAGCTAATTTAAATGACCTTAGGATTCTTGGTGGATACAGATATAGCATAAGATTGAAAAATATATCAGAAAGGGATATTGTTATAGACTATATAAATAGTATTTTTATAACATATGATAATATATGTATCTATAAAGTTGATAATATTGATATTAGACGTGATATCCCTCGTGAATTTATCGATGATTTAAACGCTCTTTACAAAACTATTATTGATAACATTTTTGGATATAGATTTTCTATAAGAGTGGTGACTGGATATGATAATTGTATAGTAGACAATATTGAGGTGTTTGTCCCAGTCAAGTCAAATATGGATATATCAAATAATGTATCAAATATGTTTAGAAAATTTCTAAATGCTAAAAGAATTGATTTTTTTTAATTTAATATCTGTTTTTGAATATTTTAACGATATTAATAATTTGAGCATAGGACATCTGATAACTAAGATATATAAAGATTTTGTCTATTTATATGATATGTCATTTGATATATTAGATAACAAGGTAGTATATACATATTTAGGATCAGGTAATATTGATGGTTATATTAAGATAGGTAAAACCAATAATATTGACAAAAGGGAAAATACGATAAGAACCGGTAATATAGATTTTAAGATAATAGCCTTTGTTGGCAGAGATATAGAAAATGAATTGCATAGCAAATTTGAGATAAAAAGGATGGAAAGAGAATGGTTTCATTTATCTGATAATGATATAGACAATATAATCAACGAGTATGGTTTTATCCGGGTAAGGAACAGCGTTAAAGATAAAAAGATATAGTTATATCATTGATACTTAATGTAATCCAAAAATGGATTTACATAATAATAGAAGGATAGGAGATTGTCATCCTATCCTTCTTATTTTCGTTATCGGTTATTATATTTATACACAAAATCATCCACATCCATATACTCACACCCGAAGTTTTCCGCCGTCTTCTTATCGGAGTCGGAGAACTGTCCTTCTTTTCCGGAAGCGTCCCCGATCATCAAGATAGTATCGTATACGATTTTATTTTCCTCATCTACATTATCATTTGTGAATTTGACATAATCCATAAACTGGTCTATCATCCCCGTATTTGGTTTCCTATTGATGTTATCTTTATCATTGTTGTCGCAATAAAAGTTGTATACGGATATATTGGTATAATCCTCCAATGCGCTTGATATATAATCGAATTTATATTCAAACATCTCTTTGTCTACGAAGCCTTTTTCTATACCTCCCTGATTTGATATGATTAGTATATCATCAGGAGCGTAATTTTTGATAGCCTCAAATACGTAGAGTTTGAGTTTCATATCCCATATACCTTTAGGGAATGTATCTCCTGACAATGTTTCAATCAGTGTCCCGTCTAAATCTGTTATTAACAATTTACACTTTTTCATGATTCAAAATTTAAATGATATATAATTACCTTAGCTTATTTATATACTACTCGTCCCATTGCTCCTAATAGCTCTTTATCATCCTGCTCCTTTACCTCTACATAATAATATCCCTTGAAACAAAATTTCTTTTGATCGGGATCTGACAAGAACTTTTTATATTCCTCGAATCCTTCATCTGAAAGATGATAAGCCTTTCTTTTTTGCTGAAGTAATTCATCTGATTCTAATATCTGTTTTTTAGTAGCCATAATAACGTCATTTTTTTTATTTTACGATTTTTAGACGATGAGGTATTCTACCTACTCCACAAAGTTCCCCATTTTCTGATTTGACAATTTTTACTCCATCAATAGAATGATAGATGTTTTTTTGTAGGATCATTCAAAAAATCTTTAAAACTTTCCAGTTCTTCATCTAATAAGAAAAATTCTTTCTTGCAAAGTTCAATGTCCATATAATGATTTTTTAAGGTTGTTATATATCTTGTAATAAATACTCTTCTATTTTCTTAGCCATATCAATAAGCATCTCACATCTAAGGTCGTTAAGATCCTTACAAAACCTCATTTCCTCCTCATGCTTTTCCTCCGGCGATCTGTTATCACTTACGCTGTAGCATGGTGATGAGTGTATCGGTATGGGCTTCATGGCATCTATGGCTAATTTGATAGCCTTTTCTTTGATATCGCTCATACTATTTTCTTTTTGTTCCCAGATCATGCCGCTATGAAGGCAATTAGGATCATCAGCATGATTTATTAAACAAATCCCTTTGTCGTAAAAAACAACATCCCGTACAACTCTCTTCTTCTATCTCAGGGATAGCTATGTATTCTTTCCCTTTATATATTTTAACTTCTCCTTTTCTTATCTTATTCATCTTATTAGATTTTTATATCCTACATGTTTCAACTGCTCTTCGGTGGCTTTCTCCTTCAGGAACTTCCCGTGCCATTTACCGGGCACCACGACATCACGTCCGTCTGGGCTGGTAGCCAGCCTCCCGCATTCGCTGCACAGCCCCATGCCCTTGTACGGCTGTAGTTCCTTGGCATAGTCGAATTTATCCACCATATACTCGTTTGTCAACATCCAATAACTAGACGTAGCGGTATTATCAACGCAACCGCATTTAGCGCATACAAACAGGCTCATAGTAAGTTCTTTTTTGCTTCATTAAACAACCGTTCTACTAGATTCTCAAATTCTCCATCAGGCATATCTATTATGTCTTTTATCTGCACTTGTATTCTTTCTTTTGCTAAAGAATAGCAATTACTATTGACAGAGTAACGAACTACAGTGCCGTTTACGAAAATAAAATCATCTGGTTTTAAATCAGTCGTATAGCCATTTTTAGAAAACATAGGGATATGATGTATATCATCTATTCTTGTTATAAAAGAATCATTATATTTGGCATATTTTCCAACAATCCATTTATACTTCTCCTTTAGGTCAACTTGTATCTTGCTCATTTCTTCTTTTAACTGTTTTTCCAGTTCTTCAATCTTATTCATATCCTATCTATTTTAATGTTATTGTTATTAAATCTGTTTATCATCTCATCAAAGAATTGACGGTCTATCTCCACAAGCAGGAAGCCCCCCCTCTCCTCGCCGCAAGGGAAAGGGTAACGGCTACCGCCCCGTCCGGCACAGTGTTCATTGGATTGCCTTCCACGCCATATTCCCGTTAAACATCCTCATCTTTCTTTTCATCATCAATCCTCTCCACTTTAATCGTCCCCATATCACCTGAAGGTAACGTAATATCGCTATACACGTTATTCCAGTTCTCGTCAATAGCTAGCTGATGCAGTATAGATCTATATATCTGGTAGGTATTTCCGATAAGTCTCTTTCTATTGATCATATCTTTACTACCTCCATCATACCCTATATGTTCATAGTCTTCGAGATCCGGGAACAACCTTCTTCTTATCGCTCGTGAGTTATTGACTATAAAGCTTCTTATCCCCAGCGTTTCCGTTCTATCCATATCATTTATCAAAGTTTCCGTGGTATGCTGAAGATCCATGTCTCCGGCTGCGTATCTGCTTATGTCCTCCACGCACCGGGATATCAGCATCAGTTGTTCCCTTGTCAATGTTATTTTATAAAGTTGTTTGTTGTTCATATCCTTCTATTTTATTTATCATCTCGAATATTTTCACCGCTATCAACGGCACTATGGCATTACCATAAGCCTTTATTGATTCTTTTCTCCATTTCCCGTAAGGAATGGTAAGGTTGTCCACATTAAAGGGTAGCCCATCATTTCCTCTACAAATAGGGGACTGAGTTGGAAAACTCTTCCATTGAGTCGATCCCCGTCCATCCCAATCACGGCAGGCATATTTCTTAAAGAGTCTGTTCTCGGTGCTCCGTTGCTTTTTGTCATCTTCCTTATCGTACAAGAACCTGTGTGATCTGAGGCCACTGGTGTCGGTAATAAGTCTCCGTATTTTATCCCTTGTTTGGGAAGTGAACTCAAATCCATGAATCTTGTCTTCCCGTCCTTGTCGCAAACCTTCAACCCTTGCGTCTGAGCAGTCGGAAGCAATGAACCATATCCTATACCGTTTATGTGGCGCTCCGACACCGCAAGCTGGAACAATGATCGGTTGGACGGAATATCCTTCACGTTCAAGATCGTCGCAGATGGTATTGATGATATATTCTTGCTCAAGTATCGTTTCCTTGTAATTTTCTTCATCTTGATCACTTTTCGTTTCCACGTCAGTTTCACTACCGGGTTGAACCATATTGGTGATTCCAGCAACATTCTCGCCAATAATCCAGAGCGGTCTTGTCTCTCGTATGACTCTAAGCATTTCCGGCCAGAGATAACGGTTATCATCCGCTCCCTTTCGTTGTCCAGCGACGCTAAATGGTTGACAAGGGAAACCTCCGGTGAGCACGTCGATTTTCCCTTTCCATGAAGTGAAATCAGTTCTTTTAATATCTTCATATAATACTGTTTTTGGAAAATAATATTTTAATACACTTTGACAGAATGGATCTATCTCGCATTGAAAGACATTGTTCCATCCTACCTCTCTAGCGGCTAAATCAAAGCCTCCTATACCTGAGAAAAGACTAGCGTGATTCATTCCATCTTATTTGATATTAATTTTTCTTTTATATGTTTAGATATATCAATTATCTCATCTTTTATATTGCAGTCATCTTTTAATAATGAACCAAATATACATGATATGGCGCCCTTTAGGCCTAGCGCTATCCCTATCTCCAATATTTTTTTATCGGTATTAGAGATTTCTACAGGTTCATATAATATTGATGATATGTTGTTAACGACGTATATTATATCATCTTCATTCATTGATGTAGATTTATCGACAATAGCTATAAAATCTTTTATAATCATAATATAAGCTATTTTTATTTCTTTTATCGTATCATCGCTTAGATGTCTATCTCTTATATGCCTTTCAACATACTTGTTTGCTAGATTCTCTATTTTGTTTGATTTGTCCATTTGTACTATCAATTATTTAGTTAATAATAGATCATAGTCCTCTTCATCTATACTCCCATTATTGTTGACATATATAATGAAATCATTTAAAAGCACGGACTTATCCTTGGATAAGGCTTTTATAATAAGCTCTCCATCATCTTTCAACATCACATGCACAGTATCCCAGATAACATATTTTTGACATTCTTTCTCAATCTTCTTGATTGTTTTAAGTATTATCTTATACGTCTCCTCATATCTTTTTACTATTCCGCACAGTTCAGTCGTATTATATTTACGTATAGCCGTGAATATATATTCCTTTTTACAATCCCAGCATTTTATCAGTTTTTCTGATCCGCACGCCTTATTCTTGTAGAAGAAACAGCCCTTACATGGCTCATTATGGTCGTAACTTAATACTACAAGCAGCTCCATGCCATTCTTGTATATCACGTCTCCTTGTTTCATCTTGTCTATTTTATTAATCTCATTATCAATATAGTAAAGTTGGATATTATCCATACTATAGATATCCAGAACGTTGTACTTAACATAAGACCTATATTCTTAGGTATAGGATCTACTCTCCTGAATGTCAGGATCATGTATATAAATGTTTTTATATTCATAATTTACGATATTTTTCTATATAGTTAACTATCAAGTCTTTAACCCCTTTTGGGACATCTACCAGTTTGAGATTACCTTGGAATATGTCCTTGCCATACTCATCCATAATCTCCCCGAATGAAGGATTCATGACTCTTGTTGACATAGATATCGGTTGATCAGTGTCAAATTTGATAACGATCTTCTTTCCGCCGTTTATCGCCTTTTTAAAAGCCACGTAAAGCTTTCGACCTTTTATTATATCACAATTCCCTTTCAGGATATTAGACATATGTATGACATATTCTTTCTTCGCATCTCCTGGGTTGTTCATAAGCTTAAGATCTCCTCCGGTATCTCTCCATTTCCTGAAGCATGGGAAACATAGACCGTGATTTGCCTTAGCGTGTCTAGGTATCATCCTACTGCTGCCGGCTGGGATCGTATCGCCACAGCAGATACACGTCCTATCCTTGTTGGTGCGCATCGGCACATAGCTCTTTATTGGGTATTCTTTTCTTTTATACATCTTCTTCTGTTTTCAAAATTATCATCACCATACTCATAATTAGGACAAGCCTTGTTGCTTGGCCGTCTCGCATAAGTCTTTTGCTTCCTATTATATTTCCTATTAGGGTTTATATAATGGTCACACACTTGCCAAACGGAGCAACATACTTTCCCGTATCTTTTCGCCCACTCATGGTCATGTAGATGTACGCAAGTAGCGCAAGTTGGATTCTTGAGCTTATCCTTGTTATCATCTATGATCTTATTGACCCGATCAAGAATAACGGACATATGCTCAGTATACATAACATTGAATACGTCCGGTTCTGGAAGATATGTCATCGAGCTTATATCTATGTCCATTTCCTTAGACTTATCGTAAGCCGATTTGTATTTCCTTATCATCAAATCCTTTAATTGATTTACTTTTCTCTCGTAAGTCCCCATATTTCATTCGGTTTTCCATCCTTGTTTCTTCAATAGATCCACCATCATCCCCTTTATCTTAGGACTGATAGCCTCGGTAAGTATATCAGCGGCCAAGTTAATAGAGAAGTTTGTCATTCTGGATTCTCCTATATACTTCTCGCTGGTAACTTCTTTCACATAATCGTGGATATCCTTAATCATCTCATTTTGAGATCTTAGTAGGTCCAGTATCTCATCGAGTTTATCATTCATTTTTTTTCTCAAATATACCTGACAATAACCAGACAACCACTATCAAAAAGAAACACAACCCAAGCGCCTCATCCGGATAATCATGCATCGCCTCTAAAATGTCCCTCATAGCTTAATGTCCATTTTGCCAATTATACGATAGAAAATATCCCTAGTCAGCTCAATATCGTAAGTAGCGTCATGAAGCTTATTCTCGTCGATCTCAATACCCATAGTTCTGGCTACGGTCATCAACTTAAAGTTCTCCATATCGTTTCTTACACCCATCAGGAACGGTGTCACCATAACATATACATCCATACAGTTAGGATAGAACCATGATCCGAAATACTTATCCCCACATTGCTGGAATAAAGCCCGTAGGAAGTTGTTATCGAATCCAGCGTTGTTATACCCCACTAAATACATTTTATCCCTCTTATCGAACTTATTCACGTATTTGGATAATATACCAATTAACTGCCTGTACCCTTCTTCCATAGGCTGATACGACTGCACCTGCTCCAAGGTAACTCCAGCCACGTC
>ULST01011497.1_pt1 | contig 23750 bp, 7 predicted proteins | sample 1956951 | NCBI WGS metagenome assembly ULST01 (sample SAMEA4835716, study PRJEB28245) | human gut metagenome | biome: gut microbiome; material: fecal sample | place: Denmark | collected 2008 | reverse complement strand
CCCGGGGCTATTGCTATTACCTGACTTTTTAGGGTCAGCTCAGGTGTTTTTTCTTGCCCAGCAGCAGGGCGGCGGCAGCCAGCAGGGATACGGAGGCCGCAGCCAGCCACAGAGCGGTGTGAGCCTCGTCGCCGGTCTTGACGCCGGGATTCTCGGGCTCAGCGGGCTTGTAGTTGGGGTCGGTCTCGCCGCAGTTGGTGCACTTGCCGTCCTTGTAATCGTGGCCGGTGGCCTTGACGACTTCACCCTTGGTGACGGTTTCGCCGCAGGTCTTGCAGACCTCATCGCCGGTATAGCCGTCCTGGGTGCAGGTAGCATCCTTGGCACCCACCAGCTGGGTATCGTGGCCGGTGGCGGGGATAACCTCGCCCTTCTTCACGGTGACGCCGCAGGTCTTGCAGACCTCATCGCCGGTGTAGCCGTCCTGGGTGCAGGTGGCGGGCTTGGCACCCACCAGCTGGGTATCGTGGCCGGTGGCGGGGATAACCTCGCCCTTCTTCACGGTCTCGCCGCAGACGGTGCAGACTTCGTCGCCGGTGTAGCCATCTTCCGTGCAGGTGGCGGCCTTGGCGCCTACCAGCTGGGTCTTGTGGCCCAGGGAGGGCAGGGTCTCGGTGCGGGTGTCGGTATAGTTCTTGCCTTCCAGGGTCACGGTGGCGGTATAGGTCCGGACGCCCTCGGTGGAGCAGCCGGGCTGGGTGGTGACCTCGCTGGTGATGCTGGCGGGCAGGACCTTCACATGGCCGGCATCCCGGGCGCAGGCGAAGGAGGCCTCGGCGGCGCCGCAGCCGGTCCAGGTCCACACGGGCTCGCCCCAGGCGTGGCCCAGCACGCCGATGGTCAGGGCCTCCAGGGTGGTCTCGTTCTTGCCTTCGGCGTCGCTGAACAGCTTGCCGCAGACGGAGCACACCCAGTGGGCCTTGACGCCGGTCTCCTCGCAGGTGGCGGGGACCTCCGCCACGGCGGTGAGGGTATGACCATCGGCGCAGGGATCGGTGGCGCCGTAGGTCATGGTCACGTTGTCGATGGCGAACATGGCGTCGGTATCGTCATAGCCCTGGTTGGCCTTCTTATAGAAGTGGAAGGCGAACTGGGCATTGTCCGTGCAGAAGGCGGCGGGAACGGCAACGTTGGCCGTGCCCATGAACCAATAACCGCTTACCGGCTCCAGATCGGCTGCGGTCCAGATGGTGGTCCAGGTCTGGCCGCCGTCGGTGGTGGCCTCCACGGTCACGGAGCAGTAGTTGCCGATGACGGACTTGAACAGCAGGTAATCGAAGCTCAGCGTAGGCGTCTTGCCGGTGAGGTTCACCACCGGGGAGATGAGATACTCATCCTGCAGCTTATCGCTGCCGCCTGCCATAGGCAGCAGAGGCTTGCGGATGCCGCCCACGCTCCAGCCGCCGCCCCGGGGATCTTCATAGTAATCCATGTCGATGCGGGCCTGCTTGGTGGAATTGAGCTTGGTATTGGTGCCCTGGTACCAGGTATAGGGGCTGTCGCTGCGGGTGGACTGGAGGGTCCAGCCGTGGCCGGGGAAGGTCTCGGACTCGAAGTCGTTGTCGAACTGCACGTCGGAGGCCGTCTTGGTGAACAGGGCGGCGATGGTGTGGTTGGCGGTGACATTCTCAAAGGTGTAGCTGTCCACCGCGCCCACGCTCTGGCCGTCCACCAGCACATCGGCGATGGCATAGCCCTCCTGGGCGGCGATGGCGAAGGTCTGGGACGCGCCCTCCTTCACGGACACCGCACCGGCAGGGGTGATGGAGCCGCCCTCACCGGCGGTGGCGGTGATGGTGTACTTCTGGGCTACGGGGCCGTCCTCCACCGCCATCAGCTTCACATTGTCGATGGCCAGCTGGCCGGTAGTGTCCTCATTGGGATGGACATAGCGGAAGGCAAACTGGACGCCGTCCACATTGTACTCGGCGGGCACGGGAACCTCTGCGCTGCCGGAAATGATGTAGTTGCTGGCCTGCTGGCCGGTATAGCTGTCTTGGAAGTTCCAGATAGCGTTCCACGTCTTTCCGCCGTCGGTAGAAGCTTCCACCGTAGCGGTGAAGGTCTTGTTCTTGATGCCGTACTCGCCGTAGGCGAAGTCGAAGGTCAGAACGCCGTCACGGGTACCGGACAGGTCCACCACCGGGGAGATCAGGTACTCATCCTGTGCACCCTTCCAGTCGTTGCTGATGTAAGCGTGCTTGGAATCATTGCCCTCGTTCTTCCAGTTGTAATAGGTATACTGCTTCCATGTGCTGCTGGTATCCTGCACCTTCACGGTCCAGCCGTGGAAGGGGAAGCTGTCGCCGGCCACATCCTCGAAGTCGTTCTGGAACATCACCACGGGGACGTCGGGAATCTTCTCGAAGGTGGCGGACACGGCATAGCTCTGGTCCATGACCAGGGTGTAGGCGCCGTCCGTCACGTCCACGGTGCGGCCGTTGACCTTCACGGAGGCCAGCTGATAGCCGGGGTCCGGGGTGAAGGTGATCTCGGCGCTTGCGCCGGGGGCGTATCTGGTCTGACCGGCGGGGGCCACGGTGCCGCCCTCATTGGCGGTGGTGGTCAGGGTGACGGTCTCGCCGGACGGCTGGGCCTTCTGGAAGGTGGCAGAGATGGTGTGGTCCACGCCCACCCGCTGGAAGGAGTAGTAGCTGATGGGGCCGAGATCGGCGCCGTCCACGTTGACGTTGACGATCTCATAGCCCTGGGCGGGAGCGATGTCGAAGGTCTTGCTGGTACCCTTCTTCACCAGGGTCTGACCGGCGGGGGTGATGGTGCCGCCCTCACCGGCGGTGGCGGTGACGGACACATAGTTGTCCCGCTCCTCGGCGTACAGCTGGACGTTGTCCATAGACAGGGTGGAGCCGCCCTTACCGGTGTAGACAAAGGCGAAGCGCAGGTCCTTGCTGCTTTGCAGGCTCTCGGGGATGGTCACCTTGGCCTGGGTCTTGGTCCAGGCGGTGAACAGGCCGGAATCCCGCTGCAGGTTCCAGATCTCCTGCCAGTTCTCGCCGCCGTCGCCGGAGGCCATGACCTGCAGGTTGCAGTGCTTATACTCCACGGTGTACCAATAGGTGGTGTAGAAATCGAAGACCATGTGGACCTCGGTATCCACGCCGCTGATATCGGTGGTGCGGGAGATCAGCCACTCGTCCTGCTGGTTGTCGTCGTCATGATCCACGGCGGCCATGTAGTCCTCGTCGCGGTACCAGGTGTTCAGAGAGCCGCCCTTGCTCTGGACGCTCCAGTCGTCGGGGAGCCACTTCTCGTTGAAGTTCTCGGTCCAGAGGATGTTGGTGGGGGTGATGGTGCCGTGATCGTCGGGGTTACCCTTGGCGGTGACGGTGTACATCTTGGAGTTGCCGGCGTAGTCGTGGACGATCATGCCGAAGGTCTCGCCGAAGCCGGTGATGTCATACTCCTTGATGTGGCTGGTGACGCCGGGCTTGTCCTCGCCGAAGCCCTGCATACCATAGAGCATCTCGCTGTTCTTGATGTTGTAGAACACCACGGCCGCCACATACTGGTTGTCGGACACGTCCAGGCTCAGATAGTACCGGCCCTCGGACTCGGTGACCTTCAGGTTGTCGGCATGAGGCTCCTCGGTGTCGATGGTGATGGGGAAGGACCAGGAGTGCTTCTGGTTGGTCCCCACGCCGTCGCCATAGGGCAGGGTGGCCTCGATGGTCACGGTGGCCTTGGTGTTGTTGGGCAGCTTGGCGTTGTGGGCGTCGGTGCCGTACCAGGGCTCGATGCCGTCATATTCGGCGTCCACACCGGCGGGCACGATGCGGTAATAGTCGTAGCTGTAGATGGACTTGCCCACATACTCGCAGTCCTTGCTGTAGTACACCTGGCCGTTGGCGCCGGTGATGGTGTATTTCAGGCTCTTGGTATTGCGCAGCAGACCGGTGTAGATGCCGGTGAGGCTGTCCATAAAGTCATCGTTGTTGGGAGAGATGGCGTTGCGGTCCGCCAGATACGGCACGCTGGTGTAGTTGTTGTCACCCAGGTAGGTGTCCACCGTGTTCTCGCTGGAGGAGGAGAAGGCGGTGTTCATGTACGCCTGGGCCTGGCTGGCGGAGCCGTCCAGAGTCTCCCAGTAATCGGTGGAATCCATGATGGGAGCCTTGGTCCAGTCGCCGTAGAAGGCCAGGAACGGCAGGCCCAGGTCAATGGGATCGGTCAGGGCGCTGCCGTCGGCGGCCACCTGGGTCAGGGTCACGAAGCCCTCCACATAGCTGCCGTTGGGGAACTGGGCCAGCATCGCCCGGCCCTCGTCGGTGACGGTAACGGTGACGGTGACGTCGGCGGTCTTGCCGGGGGCCACGGCCACCCGGTTATTCTCGCAGTTGGTGGTGAAGGTGTGGGGCAGCAGCCGGGAGCTTCCGCTGATGGTGGAGAACTCCTGCCCGCTGCCGTTGACATAGGCCTCGGTGGTGTCCGTCAGGACGATGGGGGTCACGTCGTAATACAGGGTGTCGCTGCCGGTGTTGTGGACGGTGAAGTTCATGGTGTACACGCCCTTCATGGCGGGATCGTCCTTCAGCTCCAGCTTGGGACGCTCCATGCCCTCCACGGACAGATAACCCCGGGTATTCACGGCGTCGTTGATGCTCATCAGGCCAGCGCCCTGCTTCCGGGGGGAATAGGGCACGCCGTTGTCGTCATAGATCACATGGGCGGTGCTCATGAGCAGGGTGTCGGTCATGTGCTTGCGCTGGGCGCCGGTCATGCTGTTGTCCCGGGCCTTTAGGGCCTGCTGGACGATGGCCATGCCGCCGGCCGCGTGGGGGGATGCCATGGACGTGCCGTCCATGCTCTCATAACCGCCGGGCACGGCGGCATAGATGCCCGCGCCGGGGGCGGTGATCTCCGGCTTCAGGGTCAGCTCGGGGGTAGCGCCCCAGCTGGAGAAGTCGGCCATGCCATAGGTGGGGGATTCCACCAGGGCGTCGGCGGAGGCCACGGACAGAGTCTTGGTCTCCTGCTGCTTCATGTATTCACCGGCGGCCTGGGAGATAAACGCGCAGGGGATCTTCCAGTCGGTGATGGACATGTACAGCATGCCGGGGACGTTGTTGTACACCAGCATGCCAATGGCGCCGGCGTTGGCGGCGTTGCGCTCCTTCTGCTCATAGTACATGCCGCCGCCCCGCTGCACCAGGGCGATCTTGCCGGTCAGGTCCAGGCCCGCATAGTCCTCCTCCGCGCCGTAGTTGGGAACCACCACATACTCGATGGAGCCCCGGGCGGACAGACTGCGGAAGGGCTTGGCGTTCTCGTCCTCGCTGATGGTGGCGCTGTCCTGATAGGCCAGGTTCTTGCCGCCCACGGTGACATAGGGGCCCTTGACCATGCCGTTGGACACGGCGGCCACGGACAGGGACTCGCCATAGGTGGAGGGCTCGCTGACCAGGCCGTAATCGGGGTTGGAGGCCAGGGCCTTGCCGCCGAAGGCATCACCATAGGCGGCGTTATAGGCGTTGCCCGCGGCCACAGCCAGGGACACGCCGCTCTCGCCGGTGCGCTCGAACACGTCCAGCAGGCTCTTGGTGAAGGCGTCCTCGCTGTCATAGTCGATGTAGCCGCAGTCGGAGCCAAGGCTCAGGTTGGCCACGTCCACGCCCAGCAGGATGCAGTCCTCCAGAGCGGCCAGAATGTCCGCATAGGACGCGCCGCCGGTGGACTTGAACACGTTCATGTTGATGATCTGGGCCTGGGGAGCCACGCCCATGGCGGCCTCGTTGACGCCGGTGTTGCCGGCGGCGGTGGAGGCAACGTGGGTGCCGTGGCTGCCCTTATCGCCGGGCATGCCGTCCTTGTCCCTGTCGCCGTAGTCAAACTGGAAGGGGATCTTGGCGCTGTAATACAGGTCGGACACGCTGATGCCGGAGATGATCTGCTCCACCTGGAAGTCGTACTGCTCCAGCATGGACTGGAGCTTCTCCCGGGTCAGGGAAGGGCTCTTGGGGGCGGTCTTGAAGATCTCGTGGCCCATGTCCACGCCGGTATCCAGAATGGCCACCAGCATTCCCTCGCCGGTGAAGCCCGTGGTATTATAGATACCGCCGCCGATCATCCGGTTGCTGTTGGCGGTGTCGGGCAGCAGCTCAAACGTGGGGGAAATGAAGGCGGACTGCACGCAGTCCAGCTTCCGGATGGCCTTGTACTGGCCATAGGTCACTGTGGCGGAAAAGCCGTTGAGCAGGGTGGTATACTGCCGCTGGGGCTCCACCTGCCCGTCAATGGCCCGGTTGATCTGAGCCAGGGCGCTCTTCTGCGTGCGCAGCAGGGCGTTGACCTGGGCCCGGGAATCCGGGTCGGCCACGGAGTCGTTGACCACCACGATGATCTCGACTTCGTCGCTGTCGTCGAGCTTCGCGGTGTTCTCCATCTGGATTTTTTCGCCGTTTTTCTGGCCGCTGCGCAGGACCTGGCGGGCGATATCGTTGGCGATACCGCTGACCGTGGTTTCCTGCAGGGAGGCGTTGACCTCCTGCTCAGCTGCCTGGGCGAATGCCGTCACCGGCAGGGCGGTCAGGATCATCAGAACCGCCAGAGCCAGTGCGCAGCACCGTTTGATAGCTGTCATCTCGTTCCTCCTATAAAAAATATTGTCCGCCGCTGCATAAAAGTTCAGCGCGATTTACATATTATACCAGCTTTTGGGCTTTAATGCAATGACGTATCGGCATAAAATGCCAAAATATTTTCCAAATTTTCCGGCATTCTCCAGTCAAAAAAACGGCCCCGGGCCAGACACCCGGGGATGGAGCTTTCCGGCGCGCTGCAAGGCTATGCACTTGCGGACCGTCCGCGGCTCCGTCCGACGGATCGCGCGGGAAATGCCCGCAATTTCGAAAAATCCCTTGCGCAGCATAAAAATACGGTGCCTGCGAAAAATCCCGCCGGGAATCCGAAAAAATCGGGCTCCCGGCGGGGTTTTATGTTGACAAAGGGGCCGCGCCTGTGGTACAATAAGACGCTATATTGAGAAAATGGGGCCTGATGCCCCATTTCAAATCTGCTGTTATGATACCAGCTTTCCCCCGAAATTACAAGTGGGCCCGGGCGAAAACAAACAACCGAGCCGAGCGTATCATAATCCCGGGAGAGCGGTTCCCAAGGAAAAGCACGGAGAAAATGCGAAAAGAAAGGCGTGAGTATTGAAGATGGCCAAGGACAAGTATTATGGCAAGACCCTGCGCAAGAACTTTGCCAGACACGAAGAGGTCATGGCGATGCCCAACCTGCTGGAGATCCAGAAGAAATCCTATCAGTGGTTCCTGGACACCGGCCTGCGGGAGGTTTTCGCCGACGTGGCCTCCATCGGCGACTATGCCGGCAACCTGGAGCTGAGCTTCATCGACTACAGCATGGACGAGAAGCCCAAGTACGACGTGGAGGAGTGCAAGGCCCGGGACGCCACCTATGCCGCCCCCATGAAGGTCAGCGTGCGCCTGCACAATAAGGAGACCGGCGAGATCAAGGAGCAGGAGATCTTCATGGGCGATTTCCCCCTGATGACCCACTCCGGCACCTTCGTCATCAACGGCGCCGAGCGCGTGGTGGTCAGCCAGATCGTCCGCTCCCCCGGCATCTACTACGGCAAGGAGATCGACCTGAAAACGGACCTGCCCCTGCTGACCTCCACCGTGATCCCCTACCGGGGCGCGTGGCTGGAGTATGAGACCGACAGCAGCGAGGTGTTCTGGGTCCGCATCGACAAGAACCGCAAGCTCCCCATCACCTGCCTGATCCGGGCCCTGGGCCTGAAGACCGACGGCGAGATCCTGGACCGCTTCGGCGACGATCCCCGCATCGTGACCACCATGGAAAAGGACACCTGCAAGTCCTATGAGGAGGCCATGCTGGAGATCTATCGCAAGCAGCGCCCCGGCGAGCCCCCCACGCTGGACTCCGCCGAGAACCTGATGCAGGGCCTGTTCTTCGACCCCCGGCGGTATGACCTGAGCACCGTGGGCCGGTATAAGTTCAACAAGAAGCTGACCCTGTGGGCCCAGGCCAAGGGTCAGAAGCTGGCCGAGCCCGTGGCCGACCCCGCCACCGGCGAGCTGCTGCTGGAGGAGGGCCACGTCCTCTCCGGCGACGACTGCCGCACCCTGGACGCCATCGGCGTGGGTATGGTGAAGGTCCGGCTGGAAAACGGCGAGGTCATCCGCATTTTCACCAACCGCATGTGCGACATGAGCCGCTATGTGGACTTTGACCCCAAGGCCTGCTGCGGCATCAAGGAGCGGGTGCGCTTTGACGTGCTGCAGGAGCTGCTGAGTCAGTATCAGGGCGAGGAGCTTATCGAGCAGTGCCGCCTGCAGGCGGACCGACTGGTGCCCAAGCACATCATCGTGGACGACATCCTCACCTCCATCAACTATATGAACGTCCTGGCCCACGGCCTGGTGCAGAAGGACGATATCGACCATCTGGGCAACCGCCGCCTGCGCTGCGTGGGCGAGCTGCTGCAAAACCAGTTCCGCATCGGCTTTAGCCGCATGGAGCGGGTCATCCGGGAGCGGATGACCATCCAGGACCTGGACATCGTCACCCCCCAGAGCCTCATCAACATCCGGCCCGTTACTGCGGCCATCAAGGAGTTCTTCGGCTCCAGCCCCCTGAGCCAGTTCATGGACCAGACCAACCCCCTGGCCGAGCTGACCCACAAGCGGCGTCTGTCCGCCCTGGGCCCCGGCGGTCTGAGCCGGGAGCGGGCCAACATGGAGGTCCGCGACGTGCACTACAGCCACTATGGCCGCATGTGCCCCATCGAGACTCCCGAAGGTCCCAACATCGGCCTGATCTCCTATCTGGCCACCTATGCCCGGGTCAATGAATACGGCTTCATCGAGGCCCCCTTCCGCCGGGTGGAGCGCCCCTCCGGCCGCGTCACCGACGAGATCACCTATATGACCGCCGACGTGGAGGATCAGTACGTTGTGTGTCAGGCGGCGGAGCCGGTGGACGAGAACGGCTGCCTCATCGGCCCCCGTATCACCTGCCGCCATCAGGACGAGACCATCCAGGTGGAGCCGGAATACGTGGACTACATGGACATCTCCCCCCGTATGATGGTGTCCATCGCCACGGCCATGATCCCCTTCCTGCCCAACGACGACGCCAACCGCGCCCTGATGGGCGCCAACATGCAGCGGCAGGCCGTGCCTCTGCTGCGGCCGGAGGCCCCCATTGTGGGCACCGGTATGGAGCACAAGATCTGCCTGGATTCCGAGGTGGTGGTGCTGGCCGAGGGCGACGGCGTGGTCACCAAGGTGGACGCCACCAACGTGTCCGTCCGCTATGACAGCGGCGAGACCAAGGACTATAAGCTCATCAAGTTCCTGCGCTCCAACCACGGCACCTGCATCAACCAGAAGCCCATCGTTTCCGTGGGCGAGCGGGTCCACGGCGGCGACGACCCCACGGTGCTGGCAGACGGCCCCGCCACCGATCAGGGCGAGATCGCCCTGGGCCGCAACATCCTGGTGGGCTTCATGACCTGGGAAGGCTATAACTACGAGGACGCCGTGCTGCTCAACGAGCGGCTGGTGAAGGAGGACGTTTACACCTCCATCCATATCGAGGAATATGAGATCGACGCCCGGGATACCAAGCTGGGGCCCGAGGAGATCACCCGGGATATCCCCAACGTGGGCGAGGACGCCCTGAAGGACCTGGACGAGCGGGGTATCATCCGCGTGGGCGCCGAGGTCCACGCAGGCGACATCCTGGTGGGCAAGGTCACCCCCAAGGGCGAGACCGATCTGACCGCCGAGGAGCGGCTCCTGCGGGCCATCTTCGGCGAGAAGGCCCGGGAGGTCCGGGATACCTCCCTGAAGGTGCCCCACGGCGAAAGCGGCATCATCGTGGACGCCAAGGTGTTCACCCGGGAGGCCGGCGACGAGCTGGGGCCGGGTGTGAACCAGGTGGTCCGTGTGTATATCGCCCAGCGGCGCAAGATCCAGCCCGGCGACAAGATGGCCGGCCGCCACGGCAACAAGGGCGTGGTGTCCCGGGTCCTGCCCCAGGAGGATATGCCCTTCCTGCCCGACGGCACCCCCCTGGACATCGTGCTGAACCCCCTGGGCGTGCCCTCCCGTATGAACATCGGCCAGGTGCTGGAGGTCCATCTGGGCTACGCCGCCAAGACCCTGGGCTGGAAGGTGGCCACCCCCATTTTCGACGGCGCCACCGATAAGGACATCACCGAGGCCCTGACCCAGGCGGGTCTGGACCCCCAGGGCAAGAGCTGGCTGTATGACGGACGCACCGGCGAGCGGTTCGACAACAAGGTCACCGTGGGCTATGTGTACTTCCTGAAGCTACACCACCTGGTGGACGATAAGATCCACGCCCGGTCCACCGGCCCCTACTCTCTGGTGACCCAGCAGCCCTTGGGCGGCAAGGCCCAGTTCGGCGGCCAGCGCTTCGGCGAGATGGAAGTCTGGGCGCTGGAGGCTTACGGCGCGGCCTATACCCTGCAGGAGATCCTGACGGTGAAGTCCGACGACGTCACCGGCCGCGTGCAGACCTACGAGGCCATCGTCAAGGGCCACAACGTGCCCACCCCCGGCGTGCCCGAGTCCTTCAAGGTGCTGGTGAAGGAGCTGCAGTCCCTGTGCCTGGATATCCAGGTGCTGGACGAGGACGGCAACCAGATCGAGCTGAAGGAGGACGAGAACGCCCCGGATTCCTTCAACCTGGCCCGGATGGACGCCGAGGACGACCGCCGCAATCGCTACGCCGACGAGAGCGAGCTGGCGGACGCAGGCTTCGACTATGTGCCCGAGGAAGAGGTGGAGGCCTCCTACGACGGCGCGGACGATGAATTTTAAGGAACAGGAGGAGCATAGAGCATGAGTTATCCCACTTTTGACGCCATTAAAATCGGAATCGCTTCTCCGGAAATGATTCGCGAGTGGTCCTACGGCGAGGTGAAGAAGCCCGAGACCATCAACTACCGCACCCTGAAGCCCGAGCGGGACGGCCTGTTCTGCGAGCGCATCTTCGGGCCCACCAAGGACTGGGAGTGCCACTGCGGCAAGTATAAGAAGATCAGCTTCAAGGGCAAGATCTGCGACCGCTGCGGCGTGGAGGTCACCCGGGCCAAGGTGCGCCGGGAGCGCATGGGCCACATCGAGCTGGCCACCCCCGTCAGCCATATCTGGTATTTCAAGGGCATCCCCTCCCGGATGGGCCTGCTGCTGGACATCAGCCCCCGGATCCTGGAGAAGGTCCTGTACTTCGCGGCGTATATCGTCACCGATCCCGGCGAGACCCCGCTGCTGCGCAACCAGCTGCTGTCCGAGAAGGAATACCGGGACATGCGGGAGAAGTATGAGGACGATTTCGACGCCGGCATGGGCGCCGAGGCCGTGAAGAAGCTCCTGCAGCAGATCGACCTGGAAGAGCTCAGCGCCCAGCTCCATGCGGAGCTGAAAACCGTCACCGGCCAGAAGAAGGCCCGGGTGGTGAAGCGCCTGGAGGTGGTGGACGCCTTCCGCCTGTCCGGCAACAAGCCGGAGTGGATGGTCATCGACGTTCTGCCGGTGATTCCCCCGGAGCTTCGGCCCATGGTCCAGCTGGACGGCGGCCGGTTTGCCACCTCTGACCTCAACGACCTGTATCGCCGGGTCATCAACCGCAACAACCGCCTCAAGCGCCTGTTGGAGCTCAGCGCCCCGGACATCATCGTCCGCAACGAAAAGCGTATGCTCCAGGAGGCCGTGGACGCCCTCATCGACAACGGCCGCCGGGGGCGCCCCGTCACCGGTGCCAACAACCGGGCGCTGAAGTCCCTGAGCGATATGCTCAAGGGCAAGCAGGGCCGCTTCCGCCAGAACCTGCTGGGCAAGCGCGTGGACTATTCCGGCCGTTCCGTTATCTGCGTGGGCCCCGAGCTGAAGATCTATCAGTGCGGCGTGCCCAAGGAGATGGCCCTGGAGCTGTTCCGCCCCTTCATCATGAAGAAGCTGGTGGAGGACGGCTCCGCCAACAACATCAAGTCCGCCAAGCGCATGGTGGACAAGGGCGTCACCGAGGTGTGGGACGCTCTGGACGTGATCATCAAGGACCACCCCGTGATGCTCAACCGCGCGCCTACCCTGCACCGCCTGGGCATCCAGGCCTTTGAGCCGGTGCTGGTGGAGGGCCGCGCCCTGAAGCTGCACCCCCTGAACTGCACCGCCTTCAACGCCGACTTCGACGGCGACCAGATGGCCATCCACGTCCCCCTGTCCGCCGAGGCCCAGGCCGAGGCCCGCCTGCTGATGCTGTCCGCCAACAACCTGCTGCGGCCCCAGGACGGCGGCCCCGTCACCGTTCCTACCCAGGATATGGTGCTGGGCTCCTACTACCTGACCTTCGAGCGGTTTGAAAACGGCGTCAGCCAGATGGACAACGACGAATACTGGCCCCAGGGCGTGGACTTCTCCCTGGCCGGCAAGAGCTATGACGAGCTCACCGACCAGGAGCGGGCCAACGTCCACATGAACATCTATCGCGACGAGGACGAGGTGCTCATGGCCTATAACGAGCACATCATCGGCGTGCACCAGCCGGTGTGGATCCGCGTCACCAAGGAAGTGAACGGCGAAAAGCTGTCCCATGTGGTCCGGGCCACCGCCGGCCGCATCATCTTCAACCGCAACATCCCCCAGGACCTGGGCTTCGTGAAGCGGTATAACGACGACGGCACCCGTTCCGAGCACTTCTTCGACTATGAGATCACCGAGACCTGCGGCAAGAAGCTGTTGGGCAAGATCGTGGACCGCACCATCAAGCAGTACGGCTTCACCACCGCCGCCGAGGTGCTGGACAACATCAAGGCCACGGGCTATAAATACTCCACCCGGGGCTCCATCACCATCTCCATCGCGGACATGACCGTCCCCGAGAAGAAGTATGAGCTGATCCGGGAGACCGAACAGCGGGTGGTGGACATCGAGGACCAGTACAACATGGGCTTCATCACCGACGAGGAGCGCTATAAGCTGGTGGTCCGCGAGTGGGAAAAGACCACCAACGACGTTACCGACGCCCTGACCGCCAGCCTGGACCGCTACAACCCCATCTTCATGATGGCGGACTCCGGCGCCCGTGGTTCCATGAAGCAGATCCGTCAGCTGACCGGTATGCGCGGCCTGATGGCCAACACCGCCGGTAAGACCATCGAGATCCCCATCAAGGCCAACTTCCGCGAGGGTATGTCCGTGCTGGACTACTTCACCTCCTCCCGAGGCGCCCGGAAAGGTCTGGCCGATACCGCTCTGCGTACCGCCGACTCCGGTTACCTGACCCGCCGCATGGTGGACGTGTGCCAGGACGTCATCATCCGGGAGGATGACTGCGGCGTGCAGAAGGGCATTCTGGTGTCCGAGATCAGCGAAAACGGCCAGGTCATCGAGAAATTCTCCGAGCGCATCCGGGGCCGCTTCCCGGTGCATGACATCACCGACCCCAAGACCGGCGAGGTGCTGATCTCCAAAGACCACATGATGACCGAGAGCGACGCCGCCCTGCTGGAGAGCTTCGACATTCACTCCGCCGAGATCCGCACCGTGCTGACCTGCAAGGCCCACAGCGGCATCTGCGCCAAGTGCTACGGCATGAACCTGGCCACCTCCAAGCCGGTGGGCCCCGGCGAGGCTGTGGGTATCATTGCGGCGCAGTCCATCGGCGAGCCCGGTACCCAGCTGACCATGCGTACCTTCCACACCGGCGGCGTGGCCGGCGGCGACATCACCCAGGGTCTTCCCCGCGTGGAGGAACTGTTCGAGGCCCGCAAGCCCAAGAAGATGGCCACCCTGGCCGAGATCGGCGGCAAGGTCCGCTTCGAGGAGGCCACCAAGGGCAGTCTGCTGAACATCATCGTCACCGCCGACGACGGCGACACCCGCACCTATTCCGTGCCCCACACCGGCCTGCAGGTCCGTGACGGCGACGTCATCGAAAAGGGCAAACAGCTGCAGGACGGCGCCCTGAACCCCCACGACGTGCTGCGGATCCGCGGCGCCTCCGCCGTGCACAACTACCTGATCCAGGAGGTCCTGAAGGTGTACCGCCAGCAGGGCGTGGACATCAACGATAAGCACATCGAGGTCATCGTGCGCCAGATGATGCGCAAGGTCCGGGTGGAGGACGCCAACGACACCGGCCTGCTGTCCGGCGCCATGGCCGACGTCCTGGAGGTGGAGGACGAGAACGAGCGCGTCCGCCAGCGCATCGAAGCGGGCGAGGTCCGGGAGGACGGCGAACCTCTGCAGGAGGCCACCTATACCCAGCTTCTGATGGGCATCACCAAGGCCTCCCTGGCCACGGATTCCTTCCTGTCCGCCGCGTCCTTCCAGGAGACCACCAAGGTCCTCACCGAGGCCGCCATCAAGGGCAAGGTGGACCACCTGGTGGGCCTGAAGGAGAACGTCATCATCGGCAAGCTGATCCCCGCCGGCACCGGCCTGAGCGCCTATCGGCACTTCGCCGAGGAGCTGGTCCCCGTGACGGAGGAGGAGCTTCAGGAGGAGCAGTCCGAAGAGCAGGCCACCGGCGTGGAGGCCCTGCAGGAGGACGCCGCCCAGGTGCTGGAGGAGACCCCCGGCCAGGACGAGCAGGACCAGGAGTAAGACGACTCCGGGCATATACGGTTCGTTACGCAGCCCCCGGCGGATTCCCGCCGGGGGCTGTTTTCTTGCCTTTTTCCCGGCGGCGTGGTACAGTAGGGGTATCCGCACAAGGGAGGAGCCGTTTCGCCATGTCCGCATCCGCCGCCTGCTATCATCTGCCGGGCCTGTTTGAATTTTACGATTTTTACCGGGTGTTTCTGCCGCTGTTCCGGCAGCACCGGGAGTATTTTTACGATTGGTGCCGCATCGCCTCCCTGTATGGCGCACCGGCGGACTGCATCTGGGGCGGCGGCCGGGTGGGGTCCGGGGACCGGGACCCCCGGGAGGTGCTGGCCCTGACCCGGGAATACGGCATCTCCGCCCGGCTGACCTTCAGCAACTCCCTGCTGCGGCCGGAGCACCTGTCGGACCCCCGCTGCAACCGGCTGTGCCGCCTGCCGGCGGAAAGCCCCGGTCCGCAGAACGGGGTCATCGTCCACTCGGACCTGCTGCTGGACCATCTGCGCCGGACCTATCCCGGGCTGTACTTCGTCTCCTCCACCACCAAGGTGCTGACGGATTTTTCCCTGCTGCGCCGGGAGCTGGAGCGGCCGGAGTTCCGCTATGTGGTGGCGGATTTCCGGCTGAACCGGGCCTTCCGCCAGCTGGACACCCTGCCCCAGGCCCTGCGGGATAAGGCGGAGCTTCTGTGCAACGAGTGCTGCGCCTTCGGCTGCCGGGACCGGGCCGCCTGCTACCGGTCCGTCAGCCGGGAGAACCTGGGCCTGGAGGGTCCCGTCCACCGCTGCACCGCCCCGGACGCCGCCGGGGGCTATCGCTTCTCCCGGGCCATGGAGAACCCCGGCTTCATCGGCGTGAACGATATCCGGGACGTTTATCTCCCCATGGGCTTTTCCCAGTTCAAGATCGAGGGCCGCAGCCTGGGCACCGCCCTGCTGCTGGAGTTCCTGCTGCACTACCTGACCCGCCCGGAGTACCATATCCACGTCCGGGAGGCCCTGTATCTGGACAACACCCTGGACCTGTTCTGACCCGCCCCCTGCGTCCCGTCCGGGGCGCGGGGCTTTTTTCCAAATTCCCCTTGCCTTTTCCGAAAATCTCTGTTACAATTATGGCATGCATGCCAAATATAGGGAAGGAAGTGCGTATTACGACCATCACAAGCGCCAGTCTGCCCGCCAAAAAACGGATCCTGACGGTCTGCGTCAAGCTGTTTCTGGAGCAGGGTTACAAAAAAACCACCGTGGCGGAGATCGTTCACAAGGCGGCGGTGTCCAACAGCATTTTCCAGAATATCTTCCGGGCCAAGGACGGCGTCCTGACGGAGCTGGCGGAGTTCATGTTCTCCAACCAGTTCTCCATGGCCCGGGACGTCACCGGGGCGCAGCTGCCCCCCGCCTATGTCTACGCCGCGGAGACCGCCATCCAGATGACCCTGACGGAGCTGAACGAGAACCTGCGTGAGATCTATGTGGAGAGCTACACCCACAGCGAGGTGTCCGAGTTTATTTTCCGGGCCACCGCCCGGGAGCTGTACCGGATCTTCGGCCCCTATCAGCCGGAGCTGACGGAGGAGGACTTCTACGCCCTGGAGCTTGGCTCCGCCGGCCTTATGCGGGGCTACATGGTCCGCCCCTGCGATGGGACGCTGACGCTGGAGAAGAAGCTGCGGATGTTCCTGACCCTGAGCCTGCGGGGCTATAAGGTCCCGGAGGAGGAGGTGCGGCAGATTCTGCGTTTTGTGGAGGGATTGGACATCCGCACCGTGGCGGAGCAGGTGATGCAGAAGCTGTTCCAGGCCCTGGCCATGCATTATGAGTTTTCCCTGTCGGAGGAAGCACAGGCCGCCGCCCCGGCGGCCCCGGAGGACAAAGAAAAGAAAACGAAGCTATGAAAGAACGCGTCCTGAGCATACTGCTCACCCTGCGCATGCGGCTATGAGATGATCCCGGCCGCCCTGCTGATGGCCCTGACCATCGGCCGCAAAAAGCGCCTGAGCGGACCGCTTTTTCTCCCATAAGCAACAAATAGCCCCGGGACGCGATAGCGTCCCGGGGCTATTGCTATTACCTGACTTTTTGGGGTCAGCTCAGGTGCTTTTTCTTGCCCAGCAGCAGGGCGGCGGCAGCCAGCAGGGAAACGGAGGCCGCAGCCAGCCACAGAGCGGTGTGAGCCTCATCGCCGGTCTTGACACCGGGATTCTCGGGCTGCACAGGCTCATCGGGCTTGTAGTTGGGATCGGTCTCGCCGCACACGGTGCACTTGCCGTCCTTGTAGTCGTGACCGGCAGCGGGGATGGTCTCGCCCTTCTTGACGGTCTCGTTGCACACGGTGCAGACCTCGTCGCCGGTGTAGCCGTCCTGGGTGCAGGTGGCGGCCTTCGCGCCTACCAGCTGGGTCTTGTGGCCCAGAGCAGGGATGACCTCGCCCTTCTTCACGATCTCCTGGCACACGGTGCAGACCTGGTCGCCGGTATAGCCGTCCTCGGTGCAGGTGGCGGCCTTCGCACCTACCAGCTGGGTCTTGTGGCCGGTGGCGGGGATAACCTCGCCCTTCTTGACGACCTCGTTGCAGACGGTGCAGACCTCGTCTCCGGTGTAGCCGTCCTCCGTGCAGGTGGCGGGCTTAGCGCCTACCAGTTCGGTCTTGTGGCCGGTGGCGGGGATGACCTCGCCCTTCTTGACGACCTCGTTGCAGACGGTGCAGATCTCGTCGCCGGTATAGCCGTCCTCCGTGCAGGTGGCGGCCTTCGCGCCTACCAGCTGGGTCTTGTGGCCCAGAGCGGGGATGGTCAGGGCCTCCAGGGTGGTCTCGTTCTTGCCCTCGGCATCGCTGAACAGCTTGCCGCACACGGTGCACGCCCAGTGGGCCTTGACGCCGCTTTCGGTGCAGGCGGCGGGGACCTCCGCCACGGCGGACAGTTTGTGACCGTCGGCGGGAATGGGCTGGGTCCGGACGTCGGTATAGGTGACGCCGTCCAGGACCACCTTGGCGGTATAGGTGCGGACGCCGCCCTCCAGGCAGGAGCTGCCGGTGGTGACCTCGCTGGTGACCTGGGCGTCCAGATGCAGCTTCTCATGCCGGGGATTCACGGTGCAGGCAAATTCGGCATAGGCGCTGAAATCGTCGTTCCAGGTCCACACCGGCTGGCCGTACACATGACCGTCCTTCAGGTCGATGTTCACCGTGCCGGTGGGGCAGGTCCACTCCTGGCCGGCCTGGCCGTCCCGATTCTGATAGAACACCCAGTTGGGGCCGCCGGGGATGTCCAGCCGGGTCAGATCCAGGGACACGGTGATCTCCGTATCCTCCGCCGTCAGGGGCTCGGCGGTGAACTTCACATAGTCCGTCACGTCCCGGGTCATGCCGTTGGCCAGCAGGGCCGTCACCTGCATGCCGGCGCCGTCAAAGGTCTCGCCGATCTCATAGACGGTGCGCTCCGGCTGCCGGGTGATCTCCAGGGCGGTGACGCGGCTGCTCAGCCATCATATAGGCCGAGTCGTTCTTGAAATAGATGTTGCCCTCGCCGTCCACAATGGGGCTGCAGATGGCGTACTGGGCCTGTGCGCCGCTGGGGGTAAACAGCACATACCCGGTCTCGATGGTGACCTCGCCGGAATCGCCGTTATAGGTCTCCATGGTGGTGAAGGTGTGGTCCACCTCGGTCATGCCGGGCTTATCCCGCAGGACACGCAGCTTGCCGGGGGTATAGTTGTCGAAGAAGTACACATACGCATAGCCGTCCTGGTCCTCATAGGCCGTGGTCAGCAGACCGCTGGTCTGGGGATAGCCCTGGGTGGGGACGGTATAGGCGATGGAGAAGCTCTCCAGATCCACCACGGTCATGTTGTGGCCGGAATAGGCCCCGAACTGGCTGGTGCCGGACACGCCGATGTAGGCCCGGCCGTTGTGGATCACCGGTGTGGAGGTGGACATGGGCGGCGTGTTGTCGTCGTTGCCGCCGTTGTCCAGGTGCAGGCGGTTCAGGGACCCCTTCACGAAGGTGCCGTCCTCGTTGGTGCGGACCTGATACAGGTCGCCGCCCTTGGAGGTGAAGTAATAGGCGTCGGTGGCGGGGTCATAGCACACGCTGCTGCGCAGGTCGCCCACGTTGGTGGCCTTCAGCTGGTCCAGCAGAACGCCGGTCTTGGGATCCAGAGACAGCACGGAGCCGTAGCCCGTGGTATAGCCGCTTTCGCCGTCATCGGTGGTCACCAGGACGAAGTTTTCGCAGGCATAGGCCCCGGCCCAGTAAAACCCGTTGTGGGTATAGGTCCAGGCGGCCAGCTTGGTCTCCTGGGGCTGAGTGGGGTCCTCATCGGTAACGCTGATGCCCGCGAAGTTGGCCTGCTTGGTTTCGGAGTTCCAGAAGCCGGTGTAGATATACCCGTCGCAGTAGGCGATGGGGCAGTTGGGCTGACCGCCCAGGGGATCGGTATACACCCACAGGGACTCCAGGCTCTCGGCGTCGAAGGCCTGGATGCGGCCTCCGCTGAGGGCCACGAAGATCATGCCGTCGGCATAGGTGGGGGAGTTGATGGCGAAGGAGGAGCTGGTGACCATGGTACCCTCGCCCACCACCGCGCCGGTGTCCTTGTCGATCTTCAGCAGCTTGTCCCGGGCATAGGCGTAGAGATACCCGCCTGCAATAATGGGGCAGGAGGCGGCGCTGGCGCCGTAGCCCTCGCCCACCTTGTTGGCCCACACCAGCACCGCGTCCTCGGCGGTGATGGGGGTGGGGGCGCTGACCACGCCGTTGTTGTTGCTGTCCGCCCGGAACAGGGGCCAGTCGCCGGGCTGGAGAATGTCATTGTGGGTGCTCTCCGGGGCCTTGTCCAGCTTCACGGTGATGTTCTTGCTGTCCTCCCCGGCGATCACGTCCAGCTTCTGGCCCACATAGCCGCTGCGGGTCACCACCAGGGTATAGGCTCCGTTGGTGTCCAGGGTATAGGTGCCGGTCTCGCCGGGCAGGATCCGCTGGCCGTTGACGTTGCTGGTCAGGAACACTGTGGCGTCGGCGGGGTCGGTGGTGACGGTGGTCTCCACCGGCGGCAGCTTGTTGATCCGGATGGAATAGGTCTGCGCTACGGAGGTGGGCTCGCTGTGGGAAACGGTGACGGTGACGGCCTCCGTCTGCAGGGCGGTGTTCAGGGGAACGTTTACCGTCCGCAGGACGTTGGGCCTGTTGTCCGCGTCATAGGTCAGGGTCTGGCTCCAGTCGCCGCAGGCCACGGTAACGGTCATGTCCGCGTCCAGCCTATAGCCGGACAGGGGGCGCAGAGTCAGCTGGATCTCCGGCACCCGCTGGCCCAGGGACGTTGTGTAATCCAGCACCAGCTTGTCGAAGGCTTTGGATGCATCGTCCTTCTGGTTCAGGGGCAGGGCGCTGCCGTTGTTGTCCGCCAGCTTCATGGAGTTCAGGGTCATGACCCGGTGGGCGGAGATGAGATAGCTCTGATAGAAGGTGACGCCGCCTACGGCCTTGGCCTGGGCCACCTGCAGCTCCATGGAGTTGCCATGGCCGCCGGCGGCCATGAAGTTGGCCACGGAGCCGTAGCCATCGTCCTTGGAGGTCAGCACCTTTTCATACAGCTTGTCGGCGAAGTTGGTGTTATAGTGACCGTAATAGACCATGGTGGTCACATAGGTGCTGTCTGTCCTGGCCCGGTTCAGGAAGAAGGAGGCGTTGTTGGACTCCACGGCGAAGTCATACTCGTGGACGCCTGCGCTGAAAGCCGGGGTCATGGGATAGGGGATGGCCTTGGCGGAGGTGCCGCTCTTGGCGTCCAGCCCCTTGAGCCAGTCCTCCACAATGGGGGTGGGCACCTGCACCGTCAGCCCGGCGGAGGCCTTCACGGCGGCGGTGGTGTGGAAATAGCTGTTCTTGGTGGAGACATAGGTGTAGCTGTCGCCGGGAACCAGGGCGTACACGTCGGCGGTGCCGGTCTGCTGCCGGGGGGCGATCACCGCCCCGGCGTTGTTGGTCAGCTCCACCGTCACATCCTGCTCATGCTCCAGGGTCACCAGAACGCTTTCCCGCTTTTCCACCAGCACCGTATAAGTGACGGCGCGGCCCTCGAAGGTCAGCTCCACGGGGATGATGTACTGCCCCTTGCCGTTCTTCTGGCAGCCGGCCAGGGTCACGTTCACGGGAGCGCCGCCCTGGGCCGCCTTCCCGGCAACGGTCAGCTTGGCCTGGGCGCACAGGGGGGAGGCGGTAACGGTCACCGTGTCCTCTGTGGTGGCCACGGTATAGCTCAGGGTTTTCTTGTCAAAGTCCAGCTTCAGCCGGGCGGAGGCGTCGGATACCACCAGGTCCGTCAGGCTGGGGGTGCGCAGAACGTGCAGGGTATAGGGCTGATACTGCTCGTAGCCGTCCACGGCATACCGGGCCTCCAGCACCACGTCCCCGCCCTCTAGGCTGCTGCCGGGAAGGACCCGGCTCAGCGCCGTGGCCTTGCTCTGCCAGGAGCGGGCGTACTTGGGCAGGGTCTCCACCCCGGCCAGGTATACCCGGACGTTCATCTGCCCCTCACCGGTGCCAATGCCGTCTCCGGGGACCATGTAGGGATACAGGGTGCCATAGGAATAGTCAGGCACCCAGAAGGTGGCGCCGCCGTCGGTCTCGTCAAACTTGGGGACGTCCTCGCCGTCCTTCCACTGGTTGTCAATGCCCAGGCGGAGCTCCTTGATCCACTTGCCGGAGGGCAGGGGGGCGGAGACGGCTGCGCCCTGGGCGGTGACCTCCACGGTGCCCCGGACGTGGTTGATGCCGCCGTCGGACAGGTCAAACTGATAGGTGGCGGGCACCAGCTGCACGGAACCGGCGTTCTTCACGGTGGTCACGGTGCCGAACTCACTGGTGAAGGTGGCCTGCGCCGGGGTCACGGCATTGCCGTCCTGGGTGGCGGCGATGGTCACGGTCACCCGGTCGCCCGCCTGGAAGGCCTCGAACTTGTCGATGGCCTTTTCCAGGGCGGTGCGCAGGGGGGCCGCCGCGGCGTTGGCGGCGGCATAGAAGCCGCTGTGGGCGGCGTCATAGGCCTCCTTGGCGGCGGCGTAGTCCTTCAGTCCGTTGGTGGACGTGTTGTAGGCCGCCATCCGCTCTGCCAGGTGCAGCAGGTCATCGCCGTAGCTCTGGTTGGCATTGGTGGTGAACCAGATGGCCGTCAGTCCCTTGGCCGAGGCGTCCAGGGCATAGCCGTCGCCATCGTAGTGCAGGGAGTAGTTGTCCGTCCGGCCGTCCACGGCGGTAATGAACCCGCTGTCGATGCCGGAGAAGGTGTGGCCGCTGTTTTTCAGCACGTCCTTCACCGTGTCGCCGGAGCGATAGCCGATATACTCCGGCTCGATGACATAGCCGTCCTGGGTCACGGCCAGCAGGGCGATGCGCCCGTCGTCTGCCGCATAGGCCGGAACCGGCAGCAGAGACAGCAGCATCAGGCACGCCAGCAGCGCGGCCATCAGGCGTTTGGTAACTCTCATGTGATGTTTCCTCCTTTGTTCTTTCTCTATTCAAAACACCTTGCAGGTGATAAATCTTGCCGCAAACCGGCGCAGGGCCGGGGTCTGCTCCCGCCATACCCGGCGGGCGCTTTCCAGCAGGGCCAGGCATCGCCGCCGCTGGTCCTCCGTCATGGTGTGGCCGCTGTACCACACCTCCCGCTCCAGGTACACCAGGTCCTCCGCGTCCTCCGGGGACAGGGGGTCCTCCGGGAGGCCCGGCTGACCCAGCAGGTCATGGACGGCGCACAGGATGTATCCGCAGCCCATGCGGCAGTCCGGATCCTGATACCGGGCCGCCGCCTGCCGCAGCCGCCTGCGGCCCAGAAGGGCGCGGACGGTCAGGGCCAGCAGTCCCAGCGCCAGCACCGCCGCCAGGGTCAGCAGGGCATTGCGGACATATTTCGCCCGCCGGTCCTGGGGCTGTTCCTCCTCCGGGACGACCTCCGGCTCCCGCTCCTGAACGGGGGTGTCCGGCACGGGGGTGTCCCCCTGGCCGTTTTCTCCCTCCGGGCCGTTTTCCGGCAGCCGGTATTCCACCAGGTCCGTATAGCCCGGGGCGGCGTCAAAGGGCAGCCAGCCCACGCCGTCCAGATAATACTCCGTCCAGGCGTGGCTGCTCTGCTCCGTCAGGGTCAGGGTGCCGCCGGGGACCATGGCCTCCGCCTGCTGGCGGGTCACGACGTAGCCCTCAGCGTATCGGGCCGGGACGCCGCAGCACCGCAGCAGCAGAGCCGCCAGGGTGGCATAGTGGATGTCGCTGCCCTGCTGGCCGCCGGAGGCCATGGCGGCGGCGATGTCGCCGCCGGACACCGAGGCCCCCTGGCGATAGCTGACGCTCTGGGAAAGCCAGGCCAGCACCGCCGCCTTGGCCTGGGTGGTGGTCATATCGCTCTCCGGGGTAAAGGCCCGGGTCAGGGCCTCATAGGTGCTCTGGGGCACCGTCAGATAGTGGTCATAGACCCACTGGCGGTATACCGCCTCCCCCTGGCGATAGGGGGTGTCGTCCCCGGACCGGGACAGGGCGTCCTGCAAGAGATAGCTGTCCTCCACCGGGTAAACGGACAGGGTGACGGCGTCCGCCGGGACGCGGCCCCCCTCTCCGGCCAGGTCGGCGGCGTCCAGGGCATCCGTGGCCGCCCCATAGGGCAGATACAGCCGCTGGCGGCAGGCCCCGGCGTTGGCCACGGTGACGGTCCGGCTTTCGCCGCCGGATACGTCCTGCCAGGCGGCGGAAACCTGGGTGGAGGGGAAGAAATAGTCCCTTTGCAGGGTATACAGGGTGTCGGACTGGGCCGCCAGGGCCTCCCCCTCCAGGGGCTGCCAGCTGCGGCCGGTGTACTCCCCGGCGGCGAAGCCCCGCAGATACAGGGGCTCCCACCGGTCCATGGTCACGGTCAGGGCCGTCTGGCTGCCGGAGCCGTGGGGCTGGGTCAGGTCCCCCTCCGGCAGGGGAGAGGGATGGGACTCATACCGCAGCCGGTGCAGAAAGACGCCGTTCCCCTGTGCCGGGACAAGGCCGGGAATCAGCGGGACAAGGGCGCAAAAAGCCGCAACAAAAAGGGACAGTCCGGCCAGCATCGCCTGCCGCCCCAGCCCCTGCCG